>Scrappy_p2__coassemble_505_pt1 | contig 88914 bp, 105 predicted proteins | sample Scrappy_p2__metabat2_low_PE_024 | metagenome-assembled genome bin Scrappy_p2
GGCGTATCTTGATAAGTACACCGGGAGCATGGTCTGTTCCAAGCAGCTCTACAAGGAAGCCTTGAACCATGCCTTTGACGAGCCGAAGCAATGGGAAATCCGGGAAATCAACGAGATTATGAACCAGTGCATTTCCGGCTGGCGGTACTTCCCGAACCCAAGAATGTTTTCGGAATATGGCAGACAAAAGGGCTGGGAGCGTGAAAACCCGGCAACGGACTCCGGCAACCCGTCTGAAAAAACAATGGATGGTTTTGTGGAAGTCACAGAACAGATGGAGCTTCCATTCTGAAAATGACAGCCCGTTGCACGACCTGTTGCTATCCCGTTGCCGAGCCGGTTGCCGGGGAAAACCCCTTATTTCCGGGCTTTTCTCCCTTATAACAACCAAAACAACAGAAAAATAAAAGAAAAGTATAAATAGTAACCACCGCCAGATTGAGATTGTTTGCAAGGTCTTTTGAAGCCCGTTGCCGGACTTCGTTGCCGACACCCTCTGTCTGGCTGTTTTCATGTATGGAGGATAACTGCCTATGGCAAATAATAAGATGAATATTGAAGGAAAAAATTGCTCGGATATTCCGGTGTGGCGTAGATATACGCTTACCATTGAGGAAGCAGCCAGATATTATCATATCGGCGAAGGAAAATTGAGAACGCTTATTGACACACATCCCAATGAGGATTTTTATGTGATGAACGGCAATCGTGCCCTCATTAAGCGTGAGAAATTTGAGAGGTATCTGGATCAGGCTACTGCTGTGTAAACAGAGCTGACAGATTTACCGATTTCACATGATATAACTATGCGGAGAGCTGGATTTGTGCTATGATAAGAGTGCAAGTCTGGCTCTCTTTTTTTGAAAGGAGAGTTCACGATGAGTGAGAAAAGACGAGATAACCGTAATCGGATTTTGCGAGAGGGCGAGTACCAGCGTAAAGATGGGAGGTATCGGTTCCGCTATATTGATGAGGACGGAAAAGAGAAAAATGTATACAGTTGGCGTTTGGACAAGAATGACCCAATGCCAAAGGGGAAGAAGCGGGAGCCTTCCCTGCGTGAGAAAGAAAAACAGATTGAAGCGGATTTGTTTGACCGTATCGTAACAAACGGTGGCAACTATACTGTTTTGGAACTGGTAGAAAAGTATGTTTCATTGAAAACAGGAGTTCGTCACAATACGGTTGCCGGATATAAAACGGTCATCAATATGCTGAAAAAAGAGAGTTTTGGGAATCTGCGAATTGATAAGGTGCGTTTGTCAGACGCAAAGGCATGGTTGATTAAGCTCCAACAAATTGATGGGCGGGGATACAGTTCCATTCATTCTATCCGGGGAGTCCTCAGACCAGCATTTCAGATGGCGGTAGACGATGATTTGCTTCGTAAAAATCCATTTGAATTTGAGCTTGCATCTGTCATTGTCAATGACTCTGTTACCAGAGAAGCAATTACCCGAAAGCAGCAGAGAGATTTGCTAAAGTTTATTCAGGAAGATAAGCATTTCAGCAGATACTATGATGCGATTTATATTCTTTTTCACACAGGGCTTCGTATTTCAGAGTTCTGTGGGCTGACGATTTCAGAGATTGAGTTTGGAGAAATGCGTATTAAGGTAGACCATCAGTTACAGCGTACTGCACAGATGCAGTATGTAATTGAAGAACCAAAAACTGACAAAGGCATCCGCTATGTGCCGATGACAGAAGCTGTCGCAGCGTGTTTTCGCAGAATTATTGCCAACCGAAAGACACCAAAGGTTGAACCGATGGTGGAAGGATACGTTGGATTTTTATTTCTGGATAAAAACGATATGCCGATGGTTGCCCTTCACTGGGAAAAGTATCTGGAGCATATCATTCAGAAATACAACAGGATTTACCGTATCCAGATGCCGAAAGTTACCCCTCATGTATGCAGGCACACCTTTTGCTCTAATATGGCAAAATCCGGGATGAATCCGAAAACCTTGCAGTATATCATGGGTCACGCAGACATCAGTGTAACCTTGAACACTTACACCCATGTGAATTTTGATGATGCAAAGGAAGAAGTATATCGGATAGCGAATAGTTAAAAAAGCCCGTTGGTAAGGACGCTTGCTTTACCAATGGATTTACCAAGATTGCAGGGAAAAACACAAGAAAATACGAGAAGATTTGAGAAGATACCTTGAAAAGAAAGGAAAACTCAAAAGTCGGAAAACCCTGAAATATCAAGCGTTTGAGAAGAAATACTGGACTTAAATGGAGATATAAAAAGATGATTAAAGTACTATTTATTTGCCACGGCAACATCTGCCGCAGCCCAATGGCTGAATTTATTTTAAAAGACATGGTTTCGAAACGAAACATGGAAGAACAGTTTTATATTGAATCAGCAGCAACAAGTACAGAGGAAATCTGGAATGGAATCGGAAATCCCGTGTATCCTCTGGCAAGAGAGGAATTGGCGAAGCATGGTATTCGCTGTGACGGAAAACGGGCAGTTCAGTTAAAGAAAAGTGATTATGAGAAATACGATTATATTCTGGGCATGGAGGAAAGAAATATTCGCAATATGATGCGTATTTTGGGGAGTGATCCGGAAAATAAGGTAAAGTTATTTCTTTCTTACAGCAGTCGTCCGCGTGATATTGCAGATCCCTGGTATACTGGAGATTTTAGGGTCACATACAGGGACATTGTAGAAGGTTGTGAGGGATTTTTGCAATATCTGAAAGAAAGTGGAGTACTTTCTCATTAAGAAGCCGGAGTTTTGTCGAACGAATTTTCTTTACAAACAAATAAATATTATTTATACTGTAGTTACAGTAGCTCAAGGGAGCGTCTGCTCCCTTCTTTTGTGCAGAAAAATCTTTTTTGCAGGGATTTTCTGTGCAGGAATCTATTTTATCCGGGCAGTCTGTCCAACCTTTATTCACAAAGAAAGGAATTGCATATGGAAATGATGTATGAGGAGTTTATAGGGAAACTGCGACTTGTTTTAAAAGAAACAATGCAGATTTCGGAGGAGAAGATTTATTTTCAGGAAAAGGGCGGACCATACACGCCCACAGGGGATAAACTATTTATAGAGCTCGTTGGTCATGATGGGACGAAGGAGGTGTGCGGTTTTTACGCGGAAGATTTATATGAACGTTATTGCAACGATGTTTCTCTGGAAGAAATTGCAGAAATCATTATGATACAGCTTAAAAAAGTTTCCGGGGAAGAATTTGTAAAAATTGCAGAAAGGCTCAGCACATATGAAAAGGCAAAAGATTATCTCTTTATACGTCCTTTGAATTTAGAAAAACATGAAGAAAGTCTGAAAGGCGCTGTTTATGCGGCGGAAGGAGAAATTGCTCTTGTGCTTTATATGAAAATATCGGAGGATGGGGGAGTGGTAAACAGCACAAAGGTTATGAGGCGGTTTGTGGCAGGATGGGGAAAGAATGTGGTAGAAGTATTCAAAGAAGCAATATATAACACATATCGAATGTCTCCGCCAAGGATTTATGAGTGGAAGAAGCTTCTTTATAATCCAGCGTATGAAGGGGAAGAATTTATGGAAAAAGATATAAATCTCAAAAAAGATGCAGTGAGAGGGAATTGTCTCAGCACGGTAAATAAGACAAACGGTGCTGTTGCGGTGTTCCTTCCGGGGGTAGCAAAACGGCTTAGTCAGCTTTTAGACGGAGATTTGTATCTTGCTTTTACAAGTATTCATGAGGTAATGGTGCATAATGCAAATCTGGTTACTTCGGAAGATTTAAAGGAGGTTCTGGCAGATACAATTCAGGAAGCTACGACAGAAGAGGAATATTTATCATCGCACATTTATCATTACAGCCAGAAAACAGGAGAGTTTACCTGTCTATAGAAAGTGAAAGGCATTTATAGAAAAACGGCATATCTTATTATATAGAAGATAAGAAAGGAAACAAAAAATATGCCGTATTCGATTATGTTAGACGCAGGCCATGGCGGTGTTGATCCGGGAGCAGTTTATGAAGGGCGTCAGGAAAAAGATGATAATTTGAAGTTGGCTATGGCTGTTGGAAAGATTCTGGCAGATAATGGGATAGATGTTTTATATACAAGGACAACGGATATATATCAGACACCGTTTGAAAAGACACGTCTGGCAAACCAGGCAGGAGTTGATTACTTTATTTCTTTTCACAGAAACAGCAGTCCGCAGGCAAATCAGTATAATGGGGTTGAGGTTCTTGTTTATGATAAGAGCGGCGTAAAATACGAAATGGCGCAGAATATCATAGGGGCACTTGGAGAGTTGGGCTTTCGGGAAATCGGGGTAAAGGAAAGACCGGGACTTGTGGTTCTCCGAAGAACAAAAATGCCGGCTTTGTTGATTGAAACAGGGTTTATCAATTCTGATACAGATAATCGGCTTTTTAACGATAAGTTTCAGGAGATTGCAGAAGCGATAGCGGAGGCAATTACAGGAACGCTTGATGAAGAGACGGTAGAATCGCCTCTGTATTACAGAGTGCAGGTGGGAGCTTTTAAAAGTAGGGAAAATGCCGACAGGCTTGTGTATCAGCTCACAGATAAGGGATTTCCGGCCTTTCTTCTATATGAAGACGGATTTTATAAGGTACAGGTTGGCGCTTTTATGCAGCTTGGAAACGCCATTCGTATGGAACAACGCCTTCGTGACGAAGGGTACAGTACCCTGATTGTCACAAAATAGCTGCTGTGTTACAATAGAAAGAAAAGTACAGGCAGGTAAAATATGGAAAAGTACAGAGAGTTTTTAAAAGAGATAGAGGAGTTTGTTTTTGTGGAGGACAGTCCGGAAAAGGCAGATGTGATTTTTGTTCCGGGAAATGGGTATCCTCAGATGGCAGAGAGAGCCGCGCGTCTTTATAAGGAAAACTATGCGCCGTATGTACTGCCAAGCGGAAAGTATAGCGTGACAAAAAGCTGTTTTTCCGGAGTACTGGCAAAAAAAGAAAAATATAAGGGAGAGTTTCTTACAGAATGGGAGTTTTTAAAAAGTGTACTTCTGGAAAATGGAGTTTCAGAACAGGCAATCCTTCGGGAAGAAAAAGCAACTTTTACTTATGAGAATGCCATGTACTCCAGAAAAGTAACAGATGAGGCGGGGATTGTTGTCAGAAGAGGAATTCTCTGCTGCAAAGCCTACCATGCGAGAAGATGCAAAATGTATTATCAGAGAGCATACCCGGAGACTGAATTTCTTGTCTGTACGTCTGATGTAGATGGGGTTACAAGGGAAAACTGGAACAATACAGAAAAAGGGATACAGGCAGTGATGGGAGAGGTTGAGAGGATTATCCGGCAGTTTTCTCTGTTGATGCCGAAGTAAAAATAAGAAGACCCCGGACTTTCGTTTTATACTAAAATCCGGGGCTTTCATTTCAGAAAAATTATTTGTGGTCGGAAGTTTCCGGAAGCCAGATATGTACGGCTTCAATTCGGTTTTTATCCAGCTCGTCTACTACGAGACGGATTCCGTTTTCCAGAGTAACAGATTGTCCCTGGGAAGGAAGAGAATCCAGCTGTTCGATGATATAGCCACCTACAGAGTCATAATCTTCGGATTCCAGATGAATGGACAAGGCCTCATTAATATCATCAAGCTTGGCGGAACCAAGAGCAATGTATTCTTTGCCGGGCTGAATTTCTTTTAAGTCTTCTTCTTCGTCTTCGTCATATTCATCCCGGATTTCGCCCACGATTTCCTCCAGAAGGTCCTCCAGTGTAACAAGACCGGCAGTGGAGCCGTATTCATCAAGAACAATGGCAAGATTTACAGAGGCTTTACGCATTTCTACCATTAAATCGGCAGTCCTTTTATATTCATATGTGAAATATGGTTCCCTTAGGATATTTTGTATGGAGAATTCTTGATTTTTGGGATAAAGGATTAAGTCCTTTATATTAATGATTCCTATGATATTATCTGTGTTTTCTTCGTAAACCGGAAAGCGGGTATGCATATCTTCCCGGAATATTTCCATTAACTCGTCGTAAGTGGCGTTAATGTCCACAAAAGTCATGTCGATTCTTGGAATCATAACATCTTTTGCGGTGGAATCACCAAAATCAAACACATTGTAAATCATCTGCTTTTCTTCCCGTTCGATCACTCCGTCTTCCTGGCTTACGTTTACAAGAGTACGAAGCTCGTGTTCTGTCATGGGATTTGCCTTTGCATTAGGGTCTACACGAAGAAGATACATTACGCCATTAGCAAGTTTTCCTACAATAAAAACAACAGGAGTTAAAAGAATTGTAAGAAAATATATAATTTTGGCATAGGACAGCGCAATTTTCTCTGCGTGAAGTGCTGCCAGTGTCTTCGGTGTGATTTCACCAAAAAGTAAAATGATCAGGGTAAGTGCCCCGGTTGCCGCTCCGACATAGACATTGCCCAGTACCTGGATTGTCAGGGTTGTCACAAGTGAAGAAGCGGAGATGTTTACAATATTGTTTCCAATTAAAATTGTGCTGAGCATTTTGCTGGAATTGGAAATCACCTTATCCAGTATAATAGCTCGCTTGTCTCCCTGTTCCATAAGAGCCTGAATACGAATGCGGTTTACTGTTGTCATGGCTGTTTCTGCAGAAGAAAAAAATGCAGAAAGAAGAATCATAAGTACAATAGTAACCGCCTGTATGGGAACACTTGAGTCCAAAATTGTTCACTCCTTATTTTTTAATATTTGAGTAAAAATATACATGATTTTGACGAAAAAAGCAAGGGGTGAAAAAAGTAAATTCAGGGGTGTAAAAAACAGGGGAAATATGATATAATTCTTTCGACAAAAAATGAAAAAATATTATTACAAATTCTTTACAAATTAGTAAAGATTTGTTATTATAATAGAGATACAGATGTATCACCGATAAATATACATAAAGATAAGAATAGATTAATTCATAAAGATGAGATAGATGACGCAGAAAGCGTCCCCGGGAGGTAAACATGGAGCAGAAAAAAATGGTAAAAAAAACGAATAGAAAAGGTCTTTCCGTTCTGGCAGCGGCAGTTTTGACAGCGTCTTTACTTGGAGGACAGATATATCCGGTGACCGCATCAGCGGAATACGGAACTGAAGTAACAAAAGGTAACCTGATACCGGATAATGTAACAATTTCCGAGCCGATAGAGCTTTCTCAGGTTTCGCTTCCAAAAAGTGAATATGGTGTTTTATCCTGGGTTGACAAAGATTTTATTCCGTCTGAATACATTCAGTCCTGCAAGGTTATATTTACGCCTTCCGAAGAAGTAGATTTATCCGGTCTTTCCGGATATGACAAAGAAACGGGAATGATTACAGGATACGTAAATGTAATTGTTAGCTGTTTTGTAGAGGAAGAAAATAATAATTCAGGAGAATATCCGGAAGAAGATACAGATATGGAGATGCCGGAAGCAACTGTGACACCGGAAGTAGAAGAGACACCAGAAGGAGAAGTGCCTGAGACGACGGTGACTCCGGGAGTGACAGAAGTACCGGAAATAACGGTAACTCCGGGAGTGACAGAAGTGCCGGAAGAGGAAGGTGCTCCTGAGGTAACTGTAACACCGGAAGAGGATGGGACAATGGAAGGAGAAGTACCGGAAATAACGGTGACTCCGGGAGTGACAGAAGTGCCGGGGGAGGAAGAAACACCTGAGGCGACTGTAACACCGGAAGCAGACTCGGAGACAACAGAAACACCTGGGGAAGAGGATAATAATATTTTTGACCGTCCTCAGGAGCCTTCTGAAGAAGAGATGGATCGGCCTTCTGATATAGAGGAAAATCTTTCCGAGCAGGAAATGGCAGAGATGGCAGAGCAGAATCATACTTGTAACGGAATTTCTGTTTCCGGGATTAATCTTCCGTGGTATGTACAGTTCCGTGCAACAAGCGGGGAGAGTTATGCTTTCACAAATGAGGAAGACGCAGCAATTTTTAAATCTTATGAGTTTGAACTGTGGGATTTAAAGAACAATACAGAATATAGTATTCCGGACGGACAGTACATCAGTGTGACTGTTCCTGTAAAAGAGGGATATGATTATTCCGTAGAGCATCTTCTTGATAATGGAGCGATGGAGACGATTATTCCAAATGTAGAAGACGGAGTTATGGTATTCAGTACGCATTCTTTCAGTCCGTTTGGTATTGCGGGAAGCAAGCCGATTGTAGATAATGGAATTGCAGAAGACGGATATGGCGGAAATGCAGAGCCTACAAAGACTCCTGAGACAACAAAAGCGCCGGAAGTAACGAAAGCGCCTTCTTCTGATGGGAAAAATCAGGGAGATTCCGGTAAAACGAATACCTCTGTACAGAATCAAACAAATAAGACGAACACCGATACAGAAAATGAGAATACAGCAGATGAGAATACAGATACATCTGAGAGCAAAAAATCTGTAAATACAGGTGATTCTACTGTGATTCTGCCATTTGTAATCCTGGTGGCAGCAGCGGTGATTGTAGTTGGAGTTGTTCTTTATCTGAAAAAGAAACGGAAATAAAAAGGTATAAGAGAAATCCCCTTTCCATATATTTTCATATGGAAGGGGGATTTTGATTATGAAAGGAAAAGCAGTTTTAAAAGCGTTGCTTTTTGCTTACGCAGTTACCGGTATTCTTCTTTTGTTCCTTGCGTTTTTATTATTCCGATTTAATCTGGGAGAAGGAACAGCGGCAGGAGGAATTGTGGCAGTCTATGTTTTGGCATGCTTTTTTGGGGGCTTTTCGGCAGGGAAATTTGTCAGAAAAGATAAATATTTTTGGGGAACTCTGACGGGGCTTGCCTATTTTCTGCTTTTGGTCCTTGTATCTTTCGGAGTGCAGGGAAAGTGGGATATGAGTGTGCAGCATGTTGTTACAACGTTTTTCATGTGTCTTGGCGGAGGGGCACTTGGCGGAATGCTCTCCTGAGAGAAATTTGCACAAAAAAGTCTTTTAAATTGTAAAAATGTATGCTATACTATCCCAAGAAATATTTATATATTAAGGAGGATATACGATGGAGCATATCAAAACATTAAATACAAAGAATTTACAGAACACAGTAAAAAAAGGCGGCTGCGGAGAATGCCAGACATCTTGTCAGTCTGCTTGTAAAACTTCCTGTACAGTAGGAAACCAGAGCTGCGAGCATAAATAAGGCGGCTGTAGAAAAACATCGGGCAGCGGGTATTTATCCGCTGCTTCTTCTTGTTTTTATGAGAAGAAAATCAGCAGAAAGGATTAGGAAAAAATGAGTCTGATTCACCGTTATCAGAGCAACGGCTACAACATTGTCCTGGATATAAACAGTGGTTGTATCCATCTTGTAGACGAAGTTACATACGAAGTGCTTCCTTATCTTGAGGAAGGAAAGGACACCGCTGAGATTATACAGAAACTTGACGGTCGTTTCGATAAAAAAGATGTGGAGACTTCTGTTTCTGAGTGTAAGAAGCTTGCAGAAGAGGGAATGCTTTTTACAAAAGATATTTACGAGGCAGCGATAGAAGAATTTACAGACAGCAGACAGACTGTGGTAAAGGCATTGTGCCTTCATATTGCCCATGACTGTAATCTTGCCTGTCGTTATTGTTTTGCAGAAGAGGGAGAATACCACGGAAGAAGAGCGCTGATGTCATTTGAGGTGGGAAAAAAGGCGCTTGATTTTCTGATTGCCAATTCCGGTTCCAGAAAGAATCTTGAGGTGGATTTCTTCGGAGGCGAACCCCTTATGAACTGGCAGGTTGTAAAAGACCTGGTAGAGTACGGGCGCAGTCAGGAAAAGCTTCACAATAAAAAGTTCCGTTTTACTCTTACTACAAATGGAGTTCTTTTAAATGATGAAGTGATGGAATTCTGCAATAAAGAAATGAGCAATGTGGTATTAAGTGTAGACGGAAGAAAAGAAGTGCACGATTATATGCGTCCTTTCCGAAAAGGAGCAGGAAGTTATGATCTGATTATGCCGAAATTTCAGAAATTTGCAGAGTCAAGAAATCAGGACCAGTATTATGTGAGAGGGACATTTACCCATCATAATCTTGATTTTTCAAAAGACGTTCTTCATCTGGCAGACCTGGGCTTTAAGCAGATTTCTGTAGAGCCTGTAGTAGCGCCTGACACAGAAGAATATGCCATTAAAGAAGAGGATATTCCGAAGATTCTGGAAGAATATGATATTCTTGCAAAGGAAATGATCAAACGGGAGAAAGAAGGAAAAGGATTTAATTTCTTCCACTTTATGATTGATCTTACAGGAGGACCGTGCGTGTACAAACGTCTGTCAGGCTGCGGTTCCGGAACGGAATATCTGGCAGTGACTCCATGGGGTGACTTTTATCCTTGCCATCAGTTCGTGGGGGAAGAAGAATACCTGATGGGAAATGTAGACGAGGGAATTACGAAGCCTGAAATCCAGAAAGAATTCGGACACTGTAATGTGTACACAAAACCGGACTGTAAAAATTGCTTTGCCCGTTTTTACTGCAGCGGTGGCTGCGCTGCCAATGCGTACCATTTCAAGGGAGATATTCAGGGAAATTATGAAATCGGGTGCGAGCTCCAGCGTAAGCGTGTGGAGTGCGCTATCATGATAAAAGCCGCTCTTGCGGAATAAAAAGGTGTAAAGAAGGGAAAAACAATGAAGAAAAACAGAGGAATTCTTGTTCTGATTTTCACTGTTCTGCTGACAGGCTTACTGTGTTTTACAGCGGCAGTGGGATTTGGACCGACAGGAACCGGTGCGGCAAAGAACATCAAAACCGGTCTTGATCTTTCAGGTGGTGTCAGCATTACCTATGAGGCAAAAGAAGAAAATCCAAGCAGCGATGATATGGCAGATACGACATATAAGCTGCAGAAGCGTGTGGAACAGTACAGCACAGAAGCACAGGCTTACCAGGAAGGCGGAAACCGTATCAACGTGGAAATTCCAGGTGTGACAGATGCAAATGCTATTCTGGAAGAACTGGGAAAACCAGGTTCTCTGTGTTTTGTGGAAATGACAGATAAAGACGGAAATGAAAACTTCACATATCATGACGGACATGGTTATGAGCTTACAAGAACCATTGACCAGATTCGTGAGGCAGGTTCTGTTGTGCTGGAGGGTACAGATATAGCAGAGGCAGAGGGCGGAGCTATTCAGGATCAGACAACAAATGCGAAAGAGTATGTGGTAAGTCTGACCCTCACAAAAGAGGGAAAGAAAAAATTTGCAGAGGCAACAAAAGCAAATGTGGGAAAACAGATTGCTATTGTATATGACAATGGTATTTTAAGCGCACCAAACGTATCTGAGGCAATTACAGGCGGAAGTGCGCAGATTGATGGTATGGGAAGTCTCGAGGAAGCACAGGAGCTGGCTTCTTATATTCGAATCGGTTCTTTAAGTCTTGAACTTGAGGAAGTCCGCTCCAGCGTTGTGGCAGCGCAGCTTGGAGAGGAAGCGATTGAGACAAGTGTGAAAGCGGCAGCTATCGGTCTTGTAATCGTAATTCTCTTTATGATTCTTGTATATCGTATTCCTGGTTTTGTAGCAGGAATTGCCCTGATTCTTTACACAGCCCTGATTCTCATTACCTTAAATGCTTTTGACATTACCCTGACACTTCCGGGTATTGCAGGTATTATCCTGGGTATTGGTATGGCAGTGGATGCAAATGTTATTATTTATGCGCGTATTCAGGAAGAGATAGCAGCAGGCATGTCTGTGAGAAACTCGATTAAGAGTGGTTTCAGCAAAGCATTTTCTGCAATTTTCGACGGAAATATCACGACCTTGATTGCAGCTTTTGTGTTGATGTGGCTTGGTTCCGGTACTGTTAAGGGGTTTGCATATACACTGGCTCTTGGTATCGTGATTTCCATGTTTACAGCTCTTGTTATTTCAAGACTCATCGTAAACGCACTTTATGCAGTGGGAATTCGTGATCCGAAGTTTTACGGAAGTGCAAAACAGCGAAAAGCTATCGACTTTGTAGGGAAAAGAAAAGTGTTCTTTATTCTGTCTCTTGTTCTTGTGCTTTGCGGACCTGCATTTATGCTGTTTCACAGTCAGAGTGAGGGAAAAGCCTTAAATTACAGTCTTGAATTTTCCGGCGGTACAGCTACAAATGTTACTTTTAACGAAGATATGGACATTAAGAAAATTGATTCCGAGGTAACACCTCTCGTAGAAAAGGTAACAGGCGACAAAAATGTACAGCCTACAAAGGTTGTAGGAACAAATCAGGTTATTATCAAGACAAGAGCTCTTTCTCTTGACGAGAGGGAAGAATTAAATAAAGCCCTTGTAAAAGAATTTGACGTAGATGAAAATCTGATTCAGGCAGAAAATATTTCTGCGACTGTAAGTAAGGAAATGCGTCAGGACGCAATCGTGGCAGTTCTTGTGGCAACTGTATGTATGCTTCTGTATATCTGGCTGCGATTTAAAGATATTCGTTTTGCAAGCAGTGCAGTTCTGGCACTTCTTCACGACGTTCTCATTGTACTGGCGTTCTATGCCATCGCAAGAGTATCTGTGGGAAATACATTTATCGCATGTATGTTAACAATTGTAGGTTATTCTATTAATGCCACAATCGTCATTTTCGACCGTATCCGTGAGAATCTGCATGGAAGCAAGCGCACAGAAAATCTCGAGGAAGTGGTAAATGCAAGTATTACACAGACACTTACAAGAAGTATTTATACATCTTTTACAACTTTTGTAATGGTTGCAGTTCTCTACATCATGGGTGTTTCTTCCATTCGTGAGTTTGCAGCTCCGCTTATGGTAGGTATTATCTGTGGTGCATACTCTTCTGTGTGTATCACAGGTGCACTGTGGCTTGTTATGAAGAAAAGACTTTCCGGCAAAGCAAAACCGGTGAAAGCAATTTCAGCAAACAGTCAGGCTGAGAAAAAAGCTCCTGTACAGAATCAGGGGACTTCTTCCAAGGAAACACAGCCAAAAAAGAAAAACCGCAAGAGAGTGGCAGAACGTCTTGCAGCTCAGGAGGCAGCAGAAAAAGCAGCTTCTGAGAAAGAAAACGAAACAAAATAAAAAAACAAATATCCCGGACAGGTAGCTCCTGCCTGGGATATTTATCTTTATAACAGGAGAAACAAAATGGAAAAATGGGTGGTAACTGCAAAAGGAGCAGATTTTCAGGGAATAGGGAGAACCTTTGGAATCAACCCGGTCATAGCAAGACTTATCCGAAACAGAGACGTAGTGGGAGATGAGGCAGTACGTCAATATCTTTTCGGTACAATGGACGAGCTTCCCTCTCCCTGGCTTTTAAAGGATATGAAAAAAGCGGTAGAGATTATCAGAGAAAAAGTGAGGCAGAAAAAGAAAATCCGTATTATTGGAGATTATGACATTGACGGTGTGACTTCTACGTATATTCTGATTCGCTGTTTTCAAAAAATCGGTGCACAGGCAGATACATACATTCCGGACAGAGTGGCAGACGGTTATGGGATTCATGATCATCTCATAAAAAAAGCGCTGGAAGACAAAATAGATACCATTGTAACATGTGATAACGGAATTGCAGCGGCGGCAGAGATTGAAATGGCAAAAGAGGCGGGAATGGCGGTGATTGTCACGGATCATCATGAGATTCCCTATAAAGAGACAGAAGAAGGAAGAGAATATCTGATTCCTCCGGCAGATGCAGTTATTAACCCAAAACAGCCGGATTGCTCTTATCCCAACAAAAATCTTTGCGGTGCTGTAGTGGCATTTAAATTTGCCTGTGCTCTTTACGAAAGCTTTTCTTTTCCCAAGGAAGAAGCGGAGGAGCTTCTTGAGTTTGCGGCTATTGCGACAGTGGGAGATGTGATGGAACTACAGGGGGAAAACAGGATTCTTGTAAAAGAAGGGCTTCGTCGGATTGCCGATACAAAAAATGTGGGACTTCGGGAGCTGATTCGTGCAAATGGACTGGAAGACGGAAAGATTACGGCATACCATATAGGTTTTGTGCTGGGACCGTGTATTAATGCAAGCGGACGTCTTGATACAGCCGCCCGTTCTCTTGCCCTTTTAAGTGCAAAAAACAGAGATGAGGCAGCCAGACTTGCGGGAGATTTAAAGGCTTTAAATGACAGCAGAAAAGCTCTTACAGAAAAGGGAAAAGAGGAGGCGATTTTTCAGGTAGAACAGACGTCTCTCAAAAACGACAGAGTTCTCGTAATTTATCTGCCGGAATGTCATGAAAGTCTTGCTGGGATTATTGCAGGAAGGATTCGGGAAAAATACCATAAACCTGCGTTTGTCCTTACAAGAGGGGAAAATTGTGTAAAAGGAAGCGGAAGATCCATAGAGGGATATTCCATGTATGAGGAGCTTGTAAAATGCGCAGATCTTATGGAACAGTTCGGAGGCCATCCGATGGCGGCAGGACTTTCTATAAAAGAAGAAAACATAGAGATTTTTCGAAAGAGACTTAATGAAAACTGCAGCCTTACAGAAGAAGACCTGATTCCAAAGGTTGTGATTGATGTACCGATGCCGGTGTCTTATATCACGAAAGAGCTGGTGGAGGAAATTTCACTTCTTGAGCCTTTCGGAAAGGGAAATACGAAGCCTGTTTTTGCACAGAAAGATTTAAGGGTTTTAAATTTAAGGATTTTTGGAAAAAATCGAAATGTGGCTAAAATGCAGCTTATGGACGGGAGCGGTACGGTAATTGACGGAATCTATTTTGGAGAAGCAGAGAGATTTTCACAGTACGTTTCCGAAAAAGAAGTGATTATGATTACTTATTATCCGGAGGTGAACCGCTATCAGGGAAGAGAAAATCTTCAGGTGATTATCCAGGAGTATCGATGAAAACTCGAAAGTGAGCGCATTTATGCGGATTCTGTCGGGTTTTAGATTGATTCCGGCATAGAAAAGTGATATACTAAAAAATATTTATGAGATAAAGTGGAGGAATGGGAAAATGAAAAGACTAGAAGAGTATGTAAGAAATATACCGGATTTCCCGGAACCGGGAATTATTTTTCGCGATGTGACAAGTATTTTGCAGGATGCAGACGGATTAAAGCTTGCTATTGATTCCATGCAGGAATGTTTAAAAGATACAGATGTAGATGTGATTGTAGGTACAGAATCAAGAGGTTTTATTTTTGGAGTTCCCATTGCCTATAATCTTCATAAACCGTTTGTACCGGTTCGTAAAAAAGGAAAACTTCCCTGCGAGACAATATCAGAAAGCTATGATCTGGAGTATGGAAGTGCAACCATTGAGATGCATAAAGACTCTATTAAACCGGGTCAGAAGGTTGCTGTTGTGGATGATTTAATTGCAACAGGCGGAACTATTGAAGCTGCGATCCATATGATAGAGGAGCTTGGCGGCGAGGTTGTCAAGGTGGTATTCCTTATGGAGCTTGCTGGTTTGAAGGGAAGAGAAAAGCTGAAAAATTACGATGTAGCGTCTGTAATCTGCTACGAAGGAAAGTAAAACCTATTGTATTGTAGACAGGCAGGTGGAATTGATGGCAGAGATTATAAACGGAAAAGAAGAGAATACCGTGCAGATAGAAAAGGAAAAACTGGAATCAGTAAAAAAAGCAGATGCGGCAGTAAAATCCATGAATGATTTTACAAGTCCGGAGGAACTTTATAAAGAATTGATTACCAGTGTGCGGAAATACCATCCTTCTGCGGATATTTCCATGATTGAGAAGGCGTATGCAGTTGCAAGCGAGGCGCATAAGGATCAGAAGAGAAAATCCGGGGAACCGTATATTATCCATCCTCTTTGTGTGGCGATTATTCTTGCAGATCTGGAGCTTGACAAGGAGACGATCGTGGCAGGACTTCTTCACGATGCAGTGGAGGATACCTGGATGACATATGAGGAAGTGGAAAAGGAATTTGGTTCTGAGGTGGCACTCCTTGTGGATGGCGTTACAAAGTTAGGCCAGTTGTCTTATGCTGCAGATAAGGTGGAGGTTCAGGCAGAAAACTTAAGAAAGATGTTTCTTGCAATGGCGAAAGACATCAGAGTTATTCTTATTAAGCTGGCAGACCGCCTTCACAATATGCGTACGCTTCAGTATATGCGGCCGGAAAAGCAGCAGGAAAAAGCAAGGGAAACAATGGACATTTATGCACCAATTGCCATGCGCCTTGGTATTTCCAAGATTAAGGTGGAGCTGGATGATCTTTCTCTTAAATACCTGAAGCCGGACGTATATTATGACCTTGTGGAAAAGGTGGCTCTTCGAAAAAGTGTACGAGAAGAGTTTGTAGGAAAAATTGTGCAGCAGGTAAAAAAACATATGGAGGATGCCAATATCAAAGCCCAGGTAGACGGGCGTGTAAAGCATTTCTTCAGTATTTATAAAAAGATGGTAAATCAGGACAAGACCATTGACCAGATTTACGATTTGTTTGCTGTGCGTATTCTTGTAGATACAGTGAAAGACTGTTATGCTGCGCTAGGTGTAATTCATGAGATGTATAAACCCATTCCGGGACGATTCAAAGATTACATTGCAATGCCCAAGCCGAATATGTATCAGTCTCTTCATACAACACTGATCGGACCAAACGGTCAGCCATTTGAGATTCAGATACGTACCTTTGAGATGCACCGGACAGCAGAGTACGGAATTGCAGCGCACTGGAAGTACAAAGAGTCTTCAGATGGAAAGGTTCCGGTGAAAAAAAGTGAAGAAGAGAAATTAAACTGGCTTCGTCAAATCCTGGAATGGCAGAGAGATATGTCTGACAACCGGGAATTTATGAGTCTTCTGAAAAATGACCTGAACCTGTTTGCAGATAATGTATATTGTTTTACACCTCAGGGAGATGTAAAAAACCTTCCAACAGGCTCTACCCCCATTGACTTTGCTTACAGTGTACACAGTGCAGTAGGAAATAAAATGGTGGGAGCCAGAGTAAACGGAAAGTTGGTTCCTATTGAGTACCAGATTAAAAATGGAGACCGTATTGAGATCATTACTTCTCAGAATTCCCAGGGACCAAGCCGGGACTGGCTGAAAATTGTAAAGAGCACACAGGCAAAAAACAAGATCAATCAGTGGTTTAAAAAAGAACTGAAAGAGGATAATATTTTAAAGGGCAAGGAAATGCTTGCTCAGTATGCCAAAAATAAAGGCTTTAAAATTACTCTTTATACAAAAACGCCGTATCAGGAAGCTGTTATGCGCAAATACGGATTCCGCGACTGGGACTCAGTTCTTGCAGCAATCGGTCATGGCGGCTTAAAAGAGGGGCAGGTCTTTAATAAGCTGGTCGAAGCTTATGATAAGGAAAATAAAAAGAATCTTACCGATGAACAGGTCCTTGAGGCTGCCACAGAGAACCAGGAAAAGCTTCATATTACGAAAAATAAGGGCGGCATTATTGTAAGAGGGATTCATGATGTTGCAGTCCGTTTTTCAAAATGCTGCAGCCCTATACCTGGAGATGAAATCGTGGGATTTGTCACAAGGGGAAGAGGAATTACTATTCACAGGACAGACTGTATCAATGTGCTGAATATGTCGGAGCTTGACAGAAGCCGCCTTATAGAGGCAGAATGGCAGTCACCGGAATCTGCAACTTCAGAAACCTATATGGCTGAGATTCAGATTTATGCAAATAACAGAACCGGTCTTCTTGTAGATCTTTCCAAGATTTTTACAGAGAGAAAGATAGATGTTCGCGGAATGAGCAGTCGTACCAGTAAACAGGAAAAAGCGACAATTTCCATGAGCTTTAATGTAAAATGTAAGGAAGAGTTAAATACTCTGATTGAAAAAATCCGCCAGGTAGACAGCGTGCTGGATGTAGAGCGTACCACTGGCTGAGGAGGAAGAAAATGAAAAATGCAGAACTTTATAAATGTATCCTTGGAAGTGTTTATACAAACTGTTATTTTCTGAAAAATAAAGCTACCGGCGAGGTGCTGATTGTTGACCCTGCAGATGAAGCAGAAAAAATTTTTGAAAAACTGAAGGAAATTTCCGGAACACCAAAAGCAATTCTTCTGACACACGGTCATTTCGATCATATTCAGGCAGTGGAGGAAGTGAGACAGAAGTATCATATTCCTGTTTATGCACAGAGAGAAGAGGAGAAGATGCTTCTTGATTCTTCTCTTAATCTGTCCGGAAACTGCGGAAGGATTGTTTGTTCCATAGAGGCTGATACGTTTCTTTCAGATTTAGAGGTGTTTGAGGCGGCAGGATTTTCTGTTCAGATAATTCATACGCCGGGACATACAGAAGGAAGCTGCTGCTATTATATAGAAGAAGAAAATATTCTGTTCAGCGGCGATACTCTGTTTTACGGTTCGGTAGGAAGAACGGATCTGCCGGGAGGCAGTATGGGAGAAATTGTGAGAAGCCTCCACAAACTTGTGGATTCTCTTCCGGAGGAGACAGAGGTTTATCCGGGACATGATACGTCCACAACCATTGGATATGAAAAGAGGTACAATCCATTTGTATAAAATCAGGATTTTATTTTTAGACAGAGAATTTGAACATGATGTATACGAACTGATACGGGCATTTTACCCGGAAAGTGAAATACATACAATTTACGAAGAAGAAACCGCACAGGAAGAATATAACCTTTCCTTTACTGTGTCAGAAGAAAACGGAAGCTTTGTTTTAAGATACAAAGGAGAAGGGTATAACGGTGTATCAAGTGCGGAGAAAATAAAGGGGCACTCCTGCAGTCAGGAAGAAGATGCCCCTGTTTTCTGTGAAGCAGAAGAAGAATCTGCCCGCACACTTCGAAAAGAAAATAAGGATATTATAAAATATGGTCTTTATAAGCTCCTTGTAAAGCTTACAGGGAAAACCCTGCCCTGGGGAAACTTAACAGGAATCCGCCCGGTAAAGCTTGCAATGGCTATGATAGAGTCCGGAATGAAAAATTCTGAGACTGCACAGGAAATGAGAGAGCGGTATCTTGTAAGTCCGGAAAAAACGGCGCTTGCAGTTGCGATTGCAAACAGAGAGAGGGACATTCTGAAAAAAATTGACTACGAAAAAGGATACAGTCTTTATATTGGCGTTCCTTTTTGTCCAAGTATCTGTCTTTATTGTTCCTTCAGTTCCTATCCCTTAAAAGTATGGAAGGACAGGGTAGACGCATATGTAGATGCCCTTTGCCGGGAAATTCGGGAGACAGCTCCTATGATGAAGGGAAGGAAACTGGATACCATTTACATTGGAGGGGGAACACCGACTACCCTTGAGCCGGAACAGCTTAGAAGGGTTCTTCGTCAGGTGGAGGAAAGCTTTGGATTTGGCGGTCTTGTGGAATTCACCATAGAGGCGGGACGGCCTGACAGTATTACAAGAGAAAAACTTCAGGCAATCCGGGAATTTCCTGTTACAAGAATCTCTGTAAATCCCCAGACAATGAATCAGGAAACACTGGATATTATTGGAAGACGCCATACAGTGGAAGAGACAGAGAAAGCCTTTCTTCTGGCGCGGGAGCTGGGATTTGACAATATTAATATGGACCTTATCGTAGGTCTTCCGGGAGAAGATATTTCTAAAGTGCAAAATACATTGAACAAAGTGCGGGCTTTGTCACCGGACAGTCTGACCGTGCATTCCCTGGCTGTAAAGAGGGCGGCAAGACTTAATATGTTCAAAGATAAATACCAGGAAATGACATTTGAAAATAATCAGGAAATTATGAATCTGACAATGGAGGCTGCCCGTGAAATGGAAATGAGCCCTTACTATCTGTACAGGCAGAAAAATATGAAGGGCAATTTTGAGAATGTAGGCTATGCAAAGACAGATAAGGCTGGAATTTATAATATTCTGATCATGGAAGAAAAACAGCCTATTATTGCACTGGGAGCAGGAGGTTCTTCCAAGCTTGTTTTTGATGGCGGAAGAAGAATTGAACGTGTGGAAAATGTAAAAGACGTCACAAATTACATTGCCAGAATCGAAGAAATGATTGAAAGAAAACGTGCGGGCATTGAAAGGTGGCTGTAGTTTTGGAGACAGCATTAACGACAACAGAAAAAAAAGGAATTCTTAAATTCGACTTGGAATCTGAGCTGCATCACGGTATGGACGTAAGCAATCTTGCGTATGAGGTGGCAAAGGAAATGTCTCTTTCTGAGGAGACGTGCCATGACCTTGCAGTTGCAGGTATGCTTCATGATATTGGAAAGCTGAAGCTTACCGGATATATTAATGGGCAGGAGCGGGATCCCCTTGTGATAGAGGAACTGAAATATGTAAGAATGCACTCTACACTTGGATACGAGGTGCTGAAAAAACAGGGATATTCAGAATATATCCTGAAGAGCATTTTATACCATCATGAAAATTTTGATGGAACCGGGTATCCGGCAAATCTGTCCGGAGAGGAAATTCCCTTAAGCGCCAGAATATTAAGGGTTTGTGATGTGTTTGCAGCTCTTCGCTCGGACAGACCATACCGACAGGCGTTTGATATGGAAACAGCGATGGAGCTTATGATAGAAGAAATAAAAAATTTCGATATGCAGGTATTTCTTGCATTTCAGAGAGTGGTTCATAATAAAGGAGGAAAGATATGGCATTAAAGAAAAAACCGGTAACCGGAATGAAAGATATTTTACCCAGGGAGATGGAAATCCGAAATTATGTGATGAACATGATTCGCGAGACATACGGCACATTTGGATTTTCTTCTATAGAAACTCCCTGCGTAGAGCATATTGAAAATCTTTGCAGTAAGCAGGGCGGAGAGAACGAGAAACTGATTTTTAAAATTTTAAAAAGAGGAGAAAAATTAAAGCTTGAGGAAGCAAAGGAGGAAGCAGATCTTGTGGACTCCGGGCTTCGTTACGATCTTACAGTTCCTCTTTCCAGATATTATTCTAATCATGCAAATGAGCTTCCTGCTCCTTTTAAAGCCCTTCAGATGGGGAATGTGTGGAGAGCAGACCGCCCGCAGAGAGGACGTTTCCGCCAGTTTATGCAGTGCGATATTGATATTTTAGGCGAGCCTACTTATCTTGCGGAAATTGAACTTGTTCTTGCAACAACAACTCTTCTTGGAAAACTGGATTTCCATAATTTTACAATCCGTATTAATGACCGCAAGATTTTAAAAGCAATGGCAAAATACAGCGGTTTTCCGGAAGAAAGTTTTGATACCGTATTTATTATCCTTGATAAAATGGATAAGATTGGACTGGAAGGCGTTGCAGAGGAGCTGAAAAAAGAAGGATTTGCCGAGGAGTGCATTGACACATATCTTGGAATGTTCAAGGAAGTAACAAATGATACAGAAGGAGTTCACTTCCTTGGAGAAAAATTAAAAGATGTTCTGGAACCGGGTGTTGCAGAGGATCTTCAGACTATTATCTCCACAGTGGACAGCGTAAAAACAGCAGATTTTAAAATGTCTTTTGACCCTACTCTTGTCCGTGGTATGTCTTATTACACAGGACCGATTTTTGAGATTGCAATGGATGAGTTCGGCGGCAGCGTAGGCGGCGGCGGACGTTACGATGAAATGATTGGAAAATTTACAGGAAATCAGACATGTGCCTGCGGATTTTCTATTGGATTTGAGAGAATTGTTATGCTTCTTTTGGAAAGAGGATATGAAGTTCCTACAAAGAACGGAAAAAAAGCATATCTCATAGAGAAAAATATGCCGGCTGATAAGCTTCTTGCAATTTTAAAGCAGGCAGAAGAAGAGAGAAGTACAGGTACACAGGTAAACATTTCCATTATGAAGAAAAACAAGAAGTTCCAGAAGGAACAGATGATGACAGAAGGATATACAGAGTTTGTGGAATTTTTCCGCGACAGAATGTAAAAATCAGGAGGATATAAAACTATGGCTGAAAGTATGCAGGGACTGCACAGAACATGCCGCTGTGCAGAAGTGACAAAAGAGATGATTGGAAGCGAAGTAACCCTTATGGGCTGGGTGCAGAAGGCAAGAAATAAAGGTGGACTTGTCTTTGTTGACCTTCGCGACCGTTCCGGAATTATGCAGCTGATTTTTGAAAATGGCAGCATTGATGAAGAAGGATTCGAAAAAGCAGGACATCTCCGCAGTGAGTTTGTTATTGCAGTGACAGGTATTGTGGAAAAAAGAGGCGGGGCAGTAAATGAAAATCTTGCAACAGGTGAGATTGAGCTTCGTGTAAACAGTCTTCGTGTGCTGTCTGAGGCAGACGTGCCTCCTTTCCCAATTGAGGAGAACAGCAAGACAAAAGATGAAATTCGTCTGAAATACCGTTATCTCGATTTAAGAAGACCGGATCTTCAGAGAAATATGATGTTAAAGAGTCAGGTGGCAATGCTTACAAGACAGTTTTTCGCAAAAGAAGGATTTCTTGAAATTGAGACTCCTATGCTTGGAAAGAGTACTCCAGAGGGAGCAAGAGACTATCTTGTGCCGTCACGTGTGCATCCTGGTAGTTTTTATGGTCTTCCACAGTCTCCGCAGCTCTATAAGCAGCTTTTAATGTGCTCCGGATACGACCGCTATATCCAGATTGCAAGATGTTTCCGTGATGAGGATCTTCGTGCAGACCGTCAGCCGGAATTTACACAGATTGATATGGAGCTTTCTTTTGTAGATGTAGACGATGTAATTGATGTAAACGAGAGATACCTTGCATTCCTTTTTAAAGAAGTGCTTGGAATTGAAGTAAAACTGCCGATTGAAAGAATTACATGGCAGGAGGCGATGGACCGCTTTGGTTCTGACAAACCGGATATGCGATTCGGAATGGAGCTTCATGATGTGAGTGATATTGTAAAAGATTGCGGTTTTGCAGTATTTACAGGAGCACTTGAAAATGGCGGAAGCGTACGTGGTATCAACGCAGAAGGACAGGGTGCGATGCCGCGTAAGAAGATTGACAAACTGGTAGAGTTTGCAAAAGGCTACGGGGCAAAAGGTCTTGCTTACATTGCCATTGCAGAAGACGGTACAAGAAAATCTTCTTTTGCCAAATTTATGACAGAGGAAGAGATGGACGCTCTTGTAGCTGCAATGGAAGGAAAGCCGGGAGATCTTCTTCTCTTTGCAGCAGATAAAACAAAGCTTGTGTATGATGTGCTTGGAGCGCTTCGTCTTGAGCTTGCAAAACAGATGGAAATCCTTGATAAAAATGAATACCGTTTTGTGTGGGTAACAGAATTCCCGCTTCTTGAGTGGAATGAGGAGGAAAATCGTTTCACAGCTATGCACCACCCATTTACTATGCTTATGGAAGAAGACCTTCCGCTTCTTGATACAGATCCGGGTAAAGTACGTGCAAAAGCATACGACATCGTATTAAATGGAAATGAAATTGGTGGAGGAAGTGTACGAATCCATCAGAATGATATTCAGGAAAAAATGTTTGAGGCTCTTGGATTTACAAAAGAGGCTGCCTATGAGCAGTTTGGCTTCCTTCTGGACGCTTTCAAATATGGAGTTCCGCCTCATGCAGGACTTGCTTATGGTCTTGACCGTCTTGTGATGTTGATGGCTAAGGTGGACAGTATTCGTGACGTTATTGCTTTCCCGAAGGTAAAAGATGCATCCTGTCTGATGACAAAAGCACCGCAGCCGGTAGATGAGGCACAGTTAAAGGAACTTGGTCTTGATGTAAGTGAGACAGAAGAAGAATAATCATATGAAAAAATTCAGCAAAAAAGAATTTTTTTCCATTCCCAATATTATGGGATATTTCCGGATTCTTCTGATTCCGGTATTCTGCTATCTCTACATTACGGCAGAAAGTGAAAAGGATTATATGTGTGCGGCTTTTGTAGTGTTGATTTCCAGTCTGACGGATTTAATTGACGGAAAAATTGCCAGGCGTTTCAACATGATAACAGAGCTTGGAAAAGCGCTTGACCCTGTCGCTGACAAACTTACACATGCCGCTCTGGCAGTGTGCCTTGCGACAAGGTATCCGCTTATGTGGCTTTTGATTGCGCTTATGTTAATAAAAGAAGGATATATGGGAATTATGGGCATTATTTTCCTGAGAAAAGGAAAGATGCTTAACGGAGCCATGTGGTTTGGAAAAGTATGTACAGCTCTTTTATTTGTGGGACTTCTTGTACTGTTTTTATTCCCGGCTCTTCCGGAAATATTTGTAAATATCCTGATCGCAGTTATGATGGCAGTAATGGCAGTCACCCTTTTCTTATATATTCCTGTTTTTTGTAAAATGAAAGAGGAAAAATAAGCCGAGAAGAAGGGTAAGCCGTGTTTCATACGATTTTATTTATTATTTATTATTTATATTTTAATGATTCTGACTGTGATTTTTATAGAACGGAAAAGCCCTACAGAAGCGCTTCTATGGGTGTTTATAATGATTTGCCTTCCGTATGCAGAAACGATTCTTTATCTTGTTTTTGGAAGTGCAGCGGCAGCGGCGGGCGTGAAAAGTTTGTGAAACAATACAGGGAAATTTTTGAAAAGGATATTTTGCACTGCAATCCATATACGTTGGAAATGTTTCAGGGCAGAACGCAGAAAGAGAAGTTTATGGCAAGTATTTTTCTGCTGTTTGCACCTCTTATGTAAAAAGACAGAAACCGGAGAGACTGTATTCTCCGGTTTCTGTCTTTTTGTAAAAATTATTCGTTGCCTTCCCCTGATACGGGAGATGTGACAAGTGTTCCGAAAATTGCGTTTCCAAGTTCTGTGCTTGCATCTTTCAGCTTCCAGGAAGCACCATCATTTACAAGGTGGAAAACTGCAGAAGCAGTGATGGTATCCTTGTTTTTTTCGATGGTTTCCAGAAGAAGCTCATAGGATTTCAGGTATCGCTTTTCCGAACCGTCTATTACAGCGTCTGCAGATGAAAGATAATCGTTCAGTTTTTCGTGGTAATTATCTAAAATACTGTCACTGTCGAAAGTGGTGATCTCTGCTTTTACAGAAGCGGTATAGCCGTTTACTGTACTTTCTGTGATTTTGTAATTGAAGTTTGTATGTACCTGTTCTACAAGTGCAGAAGCGATGGCGCTTCTGGCAGTGTCTCCGCTTGCGAGGAGACTTTCGATGCCGAGAAAATTATTTATTTCCTCCAGCTCCATTTTCTTCAGTGTTTTCAGATAAACCTTCATAGTCTCCTCTGGAGAAAGAATATCGGGGTCTGCAAGATATGTGATCAGATCCCCTACAAGATCGTTTTCCAGAGCATTTGAATGGTCGATTATCCATGCATCATTTTTGTAGTGCAGAGTTATGGTGCAGATTTCTTCTGTCGTTTCGTATTTGTTTTTTTTCAGAAGCTGGTTTAAAAGGCGGTAATTGTCATCTGTGGAATCTGAAAAATTTTCGGCACTTTTTGAGGAGGCTGCCTTTTCGATTTCTGTTTTCAGCTTCAGGGCTGCAAAATCTTCTGCAAGGCTTTGGGCGTCGAGTGTGGAGAGCTTTACAGAAGCGGAGGCAGTTTTCTGTTTTTTATCTACCTGAATTTTTTGAATTTTATAATCAAAATTCCGGAAGAAAAGAGAAAAAACTTCTTTTACCTCGGCTGACAGTTCCATATCTTTTGTATTAGGAAACAGTTCTTTATAAGAAACGTATTCCTGGGTTTTTTCCGAATCTAGATTTTTCAGTAAATCCAGTTCACTGGTAATTACTTCCTTTACATCTGATTTGCCCATAGAGGAACAGCCTGCCATAAGGAAGACAAGAGCAAACAGAAACGCAGGAAGAAGACGTTTCACAATCTTCATACGGGTTCTTTCCTTTCCTATAAAAAATTGTTCTGTTCTATTTTACCAGAAAATGAACGGAAAGTCAAAAAAGCGTAAAAAATATACGATTTTTCTAAAATAACAATAAAAAATTTGTGAAAAATGCAGTGATTTTCCCACAGGCTTTTATTTTGTTGTAGAATCTGGTATGATAAGAAAGAAAATTTGAGACTGTTAAAAGATTATTGGAGGTACTATCATGAAAAAAAGCTTTTTGATTGTGGGCGGCATTGTGATAGCGGCAGCAGCCGGAGCCGGAGGCTGGTATTATTATAACAACAGCCAGACAGGGGCTTCAGGAGAAGATACCGTATATGTATCCTCCATCAGTACCCTTATGGGAAATGACCTTGGTGTGCAGAACCGGTATGCCGGAGTTGTAGAACCACAGGATACTGTGGAGGTAAAGATTGACAATGGCAGAAAGGTAAAGGAAGTCAAAGTCAAAGTAGGAGATGAGGTAAAACAGGGACAGCTTCTTTTTGAATATGATTTAAGCAGCATTCAGGAGGATTTGCAGGAGGCAAAGCTAGACCTGGAGCGGCTCAAAAATGAGGCGGTTAATCTCCAGCAACAGATTAATACATTAGAAAAAGAAAAAAAACAGGCAAAGGCGGACAGCCAGCTTTCTTATACTATTGAAATAGAAACAAATAAAATGAATCTGAAGAAAAACGAGTATGACCAGAAAAGTAAAACTGCGGAAATTCAGAAGCTGGAAAATGCCATGTTAAACACAGAAGTAAGAAGCGATATAGATGGCGTGATCCAGAAAATAGATTCATCCAAAATGAGCAGCGATGAATCGGAATCTGTGGAAAATACCCTTGTGGAAGAATCCGGCAGCTATGCATACGGCGGGGAAAATTCGGAAAACGGAGCTTTTATTACTATTTTAAGTACAGGGGCTTACCGTGTCAAAGGTACGGTTAACGAGTTGAATCGTCAGAATATCATACCCGGAGAGCAGGTTATTATCCGTTCCAGAGCAGATGAAACGCAGACATGGAAGGGAATCATGGGGAACGTAGACCAGGAAAATGCTTCTTCTGACAGCAACAATATGTATGGAATGATGAGTACAAGCGGAGATTCTCAGACAAATTCAAGCTCCTATCCTTTTTATGTGCAGCTTGAAACATCAGAAGGGCTTATGCTTGGGCAGCATGTTTACATAGAACCGGATCAGGGACAGAACGACAAAAAAGAGGGGCTTTGGCTCAGTGACTTCTTTATTGCTGATGCAGATACTGCGGAACCTTATGTGTGGGTCGCAGATGAAAAAAATCATCTGGAAAAAAGAAGCGTAACGCTCGGAAAATATGATGATGCACTTTTGGAGTATGAAATCGTAGATGGACTGACGGAAGATGACTGCATTGCGTTCCCGGCAGAAGGGCTTGAAGAAGGTATGAACGCAGTGGTGGGAAGCGGAGCGCAGACAATGAATGCTATGATGTCTGATATGTCAGGAGATATGGGAACTGTGGATATGGAGACTTCCGAGACAGAGGCAGAAAGCTCTTCAGATGAGCCGGTTCCGGAGGAAGAAATGGGAGAAATGGTTCCTTATGAGGAAGGAACAGAGGAGATTTCTTCAGAATTTGATGAAAGCCAGACAGATTCTTCCGGAGGAGTTGTAGACGACCTTGTACCGGTAGGTTGATTGTATACAGATAAGACAAAGGAGAGCCTTTAGAATGATTTTGGATTTGAAGGATATATATAAAGAATATCAGCAGGGAAAAATGAGCGTTCCTGTTTTAAAGAACGTGAATTTTTCTATGGAGGAAGGAGAATATGTGGCAATCATGGGACCTTCCGGTTCCGGAAAAACCACGCTTATGAATATCATCGGCTGTCTGGATCAGGCGACAAAGGGAACGTTTTTTCTTGATGGACAGGATATAAGTGCCTGCTCGGAAAATGAAATGTCAGATTTGCGTCTGCATAAAATTGGATTCGTATTTCAGAGTTTCCATCTTCTTCCGAGGCAGACAGCTCTGGCGAATGTAGAAATGCCTCTGAATTACGCAAAGGTTCCAAAAAAAGAAAGAAGGGAACGTGCGCTGAAGGCGCTGGAGCGCGTGGGACTTGCCGAGCGCGTGGATTTCCGTCCTAATCAGCTTTCCGGCGGACAGATGCAGCGAGTTGCCATTGCACGGGCAATTGTAAATAATCCAAAGCTTCTTCTGGCAGATGAGCCTACAGGAGCCCTTGACAGTAAATCCGGAGCCCAGGTTATGGATCTGTTTCAGAAATTAAATGAGGAGGGTGTATCCGTTCTTATGATTACCCATGATCCGGATATTGCCGCCCATGCAAAGCGCGTTGTTACCATACGTGACGGTGAACTGCAGGAAAAGAGGTGAAAAAATGCGCAGCATAATAAAAAAAATAGTCATAGGAGTTGTGACCGCATCTCTTGTGGTTGGAGGGACAGCAGGCGGTCTTTCCTATGTAAAAAAGAAAAACCAGAAAGAGGTTATGGTTGTAAATGTGGGGAGTATCGCAAGCAACTGGTATACTCCAAGCACGACTCTTCAGGGCCAGATTGTGACAAGTGTTTCCCAAAATGTAAAAATGGATAAAGACGTGATTATCCAGGATGTGTATGTGCAGAAGGGCGATACCGTCAAAAAGGGAGATAAGTTGATGACATTTGACATGACGCTTGTGGAAATGGAGTTAAATATCGCAAAGCTGAAGCATCAGAAGCTGGAGCAGGACTTAAACAAGGCAGTCAACAGATTAAACAGCCTTTTAAACGGAGGACCTGTAGAAGAGACAGACCAGAATCCCATAGATGCAGATAATTTAGGCGGTGAGAATGGAACAACAGACGATATTCCGGACGATGAGCAGGCATCAGCAGGAAATTCACAGGAAATGTATCTGGCGGCTATTCCGTTTTTTCCTGTTCTTGCGACGGTTCTGGAATCAGGAGACGATACTCTGACATCGGGAAGTGATAAAACAGAGACACAGGGAACCATTCAAAATGGAGATGTGAGCTATGACGAACCTTCCTCAGATGATCTGACTTCCGGTGAAGGAAATCAGGCACCGGAGCTGCCCACACCAACCCCGGATCCAGACGGACCAACGCCGACACCGGATATTTTAGATCCCTCTGATATAAACGGAATCTCTGATGGGGAAGCGCCTTTTTATATGACGCTTGATTACAATACAGAGCCCTTTACAGGAACAGGTACAAAGGAAGATCCCTATGTATTTCTCTGCAGCAGTGCAAAGGGAAAAATAACGGTAATGGGTTCCTTCTTCAATAAAATGGCGGGGTATAGCCAGGATGGAACAGAAAAGCTAAGTGAAACAGGAAGCTGGTTTCAGCTGGAGTTTCATCAGAATGATACCATTAGTAATTTTCAGGATAGAAAAGTCTCCTGTATTGGGTACTACTATATAGACGGAAGTCTTCTCTCCAATCCTGTTTATATGTTTGCTGAGACAGAGCTTACAGTTGATGAGGCTTCCAGATATGAAGAAAATGAAGAGCCTCAGGACGGAGGAGACGGAAGCGGAGGCGGAGGCGGTTCCGGAACAACGCTTACAAGAGATGAGGCAATAAAAATTCAGAGAAACCGTATTGCCAGCCTGAAAATTGACATAGAAGAAAGCGATTTAAAAATCAAAAAACTGGAGCGGAAGATGGAAAACCGGGAAATTTACAGCAAGCTGGACGGAACCATCGCATACATAGGTGACCCTGTAACGGGAAGTACCTCACAGGATGCTTTCTTAAAGGTAAAAAGCAAAGAAGGATATTATGTGCAGGGGCAGGTAGGAGAGCTTCTTCTTGATAAGGTAAAAGAAGGGACGATTTTAAAATGTTCCAGTTATGACAGCGGAGAATTTAATGCAGAAGTTATTGACGTGTCGGATTATCCTATAGACTCTGATGGAAATATGTTTTATATGGGTGATGGAAATCCAAATGTGTCCTACTATAATTTTACAGCAACGATCCCGGATAAATCAGTACAGGTAGGAGAAGACAGCTGGCTGAATATTATGCTCAGCGAAGAAGTTTCTGATACCAGTCTTCTGATCATATCAAAAGCCTTTGTGCGTACAGAAAACGGAACAAGCTATGTTTATAAAAAAGACAAAGACGGAAAGTTAAAGAAACAAATTGTTACAGTTGGAGCCAGCGTGGACGGCGGTTATAATATCATGATTAAAGATGGATTGACTGTTGAGGATTATGTTGCTTTCCCATACGGCGACGATGTAAAAGACGGAGCAAAGACAAAAGATGCCACACTGGAAGAAATGTATGGCTTTTAAGGAGGGAAAAGAATTTTATGTTTGAAAATATACGCCTGGCGTTTCAGGGAATATGGTCGCATAAGATGAGATCCTTCCTGACAATGCTTGGAATTATTATTGGTATTGCGTCTATTATAGCTATTGTTTCCACAATTAAGGGAACAAGCGAGCAGATTAAGGAGGATTTGATCGGCTCCGGAAATAACACAGTGGATATTGTGTTAAAAGAGGGAGATTATGAGTATGATGCGGAATATGGAAGTATGAATGGAAATCAGGCACCTCCTCTTCTGACAAATGAGCAGAAAGAAAAAGTAAGAAAACTGGACCATGTAAAAAGCGCAACTTTCTATCACAGCAGAAGCTATACAAGCAGTGTGTATTATAAAAATACAAGCTTCCAGGGAGGAAAGGTGTTCGGAATTGACGAATCTTATCTCGATACCTGCGATTATATCATCCAGGCAGGAAGAGGATTCGGAAAAAAAGATTATGATTCCTTTGCAAAGGTTGCTCTTGTAGATACGAATGCGGCTGCAAATCTTTTCGAGGGGGAGAATCCCATAGGAAAGACGGTAGAGATTGGCACAGAGCCGTTTACGGTTGTGGGAATTCTCACAAAGCGGGAGGACGATATGCCGAATATCAAGACTCTTTCTCAGTATGACGAATACCATCAGGAAATCACGGGTTCCATTATGATTCCGAATAAATCCTGGCCCATTGCATTTAAGTTTGACGAGCCGGAAAATGTAATTATCAAGGCGGACAGCACAGATAATATGAGTGCTGCCGGAAAAAGTGCGGAGGAAATTTTAAATTCCGGAATTTCTGCTTCCGAGGAGTCCTCTGGCAGTACAAAGATTGCTTACAAGGCAGATGATGTCATGGAACGTGTAAAAAATCTGCAGAAGCTCAGTCAGAGTACAAATCAGCAGCTTATCTGGATTGCAAGTATCTCTCTTCTTGTAGGAGGTATCGGCGTTATGAATATTATGCTGGTATCTGTCACAGAACGTACAAGCGAAATCGGTCTGAAAAAGGCGATTGGAGCAAGGAAAAAAACAATTCTTGCCCAGTTCCTTACAGAGGCAGCTGTTCTTACGAGTATTGGAGGAATCATAGGTGTTATATCCGGTATCGGACTATCGCGGGTTGTGGCGAAGGTATCCGGAGCACCCACTGCGATCAGTGTGCCGGCAATTATTGCCTCCGTTGTATTTTCCATGCTGATCGGTGTTATCTTCGGACTTCTGCCTTCTGTAAAGGCATCCAACTTAAACCCGATTGACGCGCTTCGAAGTGAATAAAAGACAGAAAATAAGCAGGAGGGGATTTTGTGATCCCCTCCTGCACTGCTGTCTGACATTATTTTGGAAGCCGGATAATAAAAGAAGCGCCTCCGCCTTTTGTGTCTGCAACTTTTAAAGTGCCTTTGTGAAGCTGAATGATTTCCTGAGCGATACAAAGCCCGAGACCAAAATGCTCCTTATTGTTTCTTGCATTGTCTGCTCTGTAAAACCGGTGAAAAACAGAAGCCTTTTGTTTGTCAGGGATTCCGGGACCGTTGTCCGCTACAATAAGATAAAAATGTTTGCTTCCCTGAGAAAGAGAAAGAAATACATCTTTTCCGGCAGGGACGTAAGAGAGGGCATTGTCAAGGAGAATAGACAATACCTGGGAAATTCTGGAGCTGTCGCATTTGCAGGTGGGAAGTGTCTCTTCCGGAAGAGAAATATGCAGGCGGAGCTTTTTCTCCTGCATCAGCCGTTCATATTTTTCAAAGGTATCCAGAAGAAGCGTGTCAAGTTCGCAGGGAGCGGGAAAGATTCTCCAGGAGTGGTTATCTGCATTTGCGATGGAGAGCATATCGCCAATGAGCCGCGACATTCTGTTTCCCTCATTTTTTATAATGGAAGCAAAGTGCTTCTGTTCCTCGGGGGAAGCCTTTTCCATAGCCTGAATGCTGGAAAGGATAACCGTAAGAGGTGAACGGAGTTCATGGGAGGCAGAAGCAATAAATTCGGTTTGCTGTTTGTGATTTTCGGAAAGTGGACGTATCATTTTTCTTGTGAAAAACCAGGAAAAAATAAAAAGTGCCAATATAGCCAGAATCACAACGCTAAAAAAAGCAAGACGCTGATTTATAAGCTGTCGGTTCAAATTGCTTAAGGAATGAAGAATAATTACGCTTAAAAAATTATTTCCTGATTTAGGAATAACAGCTGTACAGACATAATAATCCTTCATGATAAAAAATGCGGAGCTTGTAAGGTGAGAATTTCGAAAGGAGCCGGATAAATCAAGTCCTTCCTGTTTTAGAGCAAGCTCCGATGCCTCTTTAAAGGCATCTTGTTCTTCTTCTGTAAGATGAAGCTTATCAAAGAAGAGCGGCTTTTGGTTATCGGTTATCTTAATAGAAAGACCATAATTGCTTTGGGTTTCCTGAAACCAGGAATGAGAAAGCATTGTCTGTGTCTCCAGATAGGAAATACACGCCTGCGCATTCTGAGAAAAAGTAGTATAACTGTTTTGTTTTGTACCGTTTTCTGCAATAAAAAGGCAGACAAGCGTCATAAGAATTAAAATTCCGCCTGTAACTGCGGCAGAAAAAAGCGTCATCTGTGTGTGAAGTTTTCGAAACATAGGATTCTCCTTTCTACAGTAAAACTATCATAACACAGATTTCTAAAAAAAGTCTCTAAGATTAGAGATTGTTTAGAGAGGACAAAAGTGTAACTTCCTTTGTATTACTGGAAAACTCACTGTTTTAGAGGGATTCCGGCATTCTGTTATTTCGTTTTATCAAGCTGAATAATGTGTTATAATCGTTCGATTAGTCACAATTAGTCACAAATCACCTCTATTTTTTCTATTTCCCTTCGAAGCTCTTCCAGAGTTCTGTGACCGTATTTTGCGTTTGTTATATCTGACCCGAAAGAATGACCCAACATGCGTTTCCTGTCATTTTCACGGACGCTGTATTTTTCACAAAGAGCCGAAAAAGTATGACGACAGTCATGAGGAGTATGTTTTGGCAGCCCTGTGAGTGACAGATCCTCCAGTATGACGTCAAAGTATTTTTTACGAAAACCAGTTAGGGACATAGGCAAAAGGGAACCGTACTTTTCTATTCGTGTTTTTACAAGTGGGAAAATAGCAGAGTGAATGGGAACGATCCTGTTTTTTCCGGCAGCAGTTTTGACTCCTCCTTGAAAATAACGCTCTTCGAGATTGACAGTCATTGTCTTATAGGCGGAAATGCGGAATCCTGAGTAGCACATAATTAAAATCATGGCAGCTCCTTCATTTTCTTTATGCGCCCAAAGTATTTTTAAGTCTTCTTCTGTAAAAGGTTGTCCTTGTTCGTCATCTTCTGGACGATTTACGCTAACGTATTGCGCTTTGTTTTCCGAACAAATTTCGTACATGATTGCATATTTGTACATTTGTTTAAAAAGCGTCACAATTAATTCCACACTGGAGTGTTTAAGAGGACAATCGTCAACGACTTTTTGCAATTCTTCATGCCTGAGTGAGGAGAATGCAATGCTGTGTATGGTTTTACAATTTTTAAAAGCAACCTGGTAATTATTTCTGGAAGCTTTTGACAGTATGACGTTTTTGTTTTCTTCGAACTTCCAGTGCATGAATTTTTCGTAAACCTCCGTAAATGTCGGCTCTTTAATTTCCGGATGCTTGTCCTCGACACCTTTAATAGTGGAATAATCTGAAATGATTCGCTGTACCAATACGTCTGCATCGTTAGTTTCGCTGACTTTCAATTCTCGTTCCATTCCGGGTTGATAGGTTCCTGCTTTGTATGCTGTGAGGATAGTAAATCCTTTAATCCAGTCGTCGGTATAACATAGGGCAGCAGGACGCTGCACATGCCCCAGAGCATCCACAACGGCAGGAGGGTGGACAGCGTAGCAGTTCCTCCTGCCGGAACCTAAATATCGGATAGTGCCAAATCCGGAGGGGAGTTTTGGGTATTTCTTTCTTTTTTTCTTCGGCATTTTACCATCTCCTTTAAAAATGAGTATAAAAATAACAGCCAGCAGGAACAAAGGTTCCGCTTGCGATGGCCGCCCGAAGATGATACAATATTCCTGCACGAAAAATATACATACATCTTCGGATGTGGAGCCGTCTCTGTGTTGGTAGCACAGGGGCGGTTTTTCTTTAGTCTAAAAGCTCTGCAATTGTAATAGAGAGATCTTGATAAATTCCTACTGTGATAGGCATAGAGAAAGGTGTTATCATAGGAGCAGCATCTTCCTCATATCGATATACAGTAGTTCTTTCTTTTACAGGGTCAACAATCCAGTATTCCCGGACACCAAAATCAGAGTAAAGGGCATTTTTTGTAGAATAGTCCATTTTACGGCTTCCTGGCGAAACAATCTCAATTACAAAATCGGGTGCGCCGTTACAGCCTTTGTCTGTAAGCTTGCTTTTGTCACATATAACGCTAATATCTGGTTCTACATAGTTTTTATTATCTTCTCCTAAAAAGACAGCGAATGGGGCAGGATAGACCTTGCAGTTACCAGCGTTCTTTCGGATATAGTCTCTTAATGTGGCAGACAATTCCATTAAAATTTCCTGGTGTATGCGGCTAGGCGGAGCCATGTTGTAGAGGCGTCCGTCAATCAGCTCTGCACGTTCTCCTTCCGGAAGAGCGAAAATATCTTCTATGGTATAAATCCTTGTGTTTGGTAATGGCATGGAATCAGCTCCTTTCGTGGTTATTATATCTTGATATGATTTGACAAATAGTTATGCTTGACATATAATATACTTAACAAGACAGCCGGAAGGTGAGTGCACTTCACCCACTCTGGCGGAAATAAAGAACTAAGAAATAGCCGTTTACTTTGTCAGGGTAGGACGGCTATTTCTTATGTGTTAGATTCAGAATTGCAACGATTAATAAGGCAACGCTTACAATCAGGCTTAATTCCTCATATGTACTCATAAGCATCATCCTTTCTGTCAAGACTCAGATTGGATGAAAAGCACGTCCCTCAGCTGCCCGGGTAAGTATATTATATTGTCAAGGTACGGCTCCTGAATAAACAGGAGCCTGGTGAATTAGCCATTTAAGCGCTCATGGTTTTCGTAAGCGAGTTCCTGGAGAAGTTTATATAAAGGCTAAACATTAAACTTTTTCGGGAATTCTAGTTTGTGAGAAGCACAAGTTATGTTGTTATTTATTTTTCCATGTATTACCACAATTCTGACAGATACACATCGTTTCATTTTTGAATTTGGTTTTTTCATTGCCTTTTGATTTTTTCCACACTAGATTTGACATTCCTAAAGTACTTATAGCCATCACACCTCTGGCAGCGTTATTTAAGTGACCACCAATACCATTACCGTGTTTTTTTGTTTTTCCACCAGATTGAACTAATTCAACAGTTACATTTTCGCTTTTGCATTTTGGGCATACCATTTCTTTTTCCTCCTAAAAATGTTTTTATTAAAACGCATTACTGCGGTTTAACCAACCTTTTTAAATTCCATGATTTTTTCTTCATATCCTGCCATTCTTGCAATCTGCTGCTTGGTCATATCTGGATTTTCATAGATAAGCGAATCCGGAATAAGAAGCTCTGCAGCAAAGGTATTTGCTTCTCGTTCTATCCGTGCAGTAGACAGAAATGTTTTGTTACGAATGAAATAACAATTTTCTGTTCTATGTAAGATAGCGTGACCAAGTTCGTGAGCCATAACAAATATTTTTTCGTTTTCAGATAATTCGTCATTTAAAAAGATGCACCGATGTTTTTTTAAATATAAGTAACAGCCACTATAATGCCCCATAGGACCGATTATGTATTCGATTTTTAATGCGTCTGCTAGTTCGAATGGATTTTGAGTATTGTATTTTTCTATAAGATGCAACACTATTGTTTTTATGTTCTTATTCAATATATAAGCACCTACTTTTTATTTTTGTTTGGATTGTACAATTCTTTGTTTATTTTTTTGAGCCTAGTAAGCATTGCCTCGAGCTGTGCAGCAAATAATTCTCTATCATCTTCGGGAATATCGTTCCCATCAAAACTTGCAGGTCCAGCTTCTTGAGTGTTTAGTTTATCCATGATGGCTTCTAAGTCCTTTGCAATATCTCGTTTATCTTTGGCTGTAAGTTCTTTATTTTCTTTATCAGATGAAAAATTTTCCTGACCCGTTATTAAATAATCAACAGTAACACCGAAATAATCGGCTATTTTTTGAAGTTTTTCTTGTTTTGGAGTGCTTCGCCCATTCTTCCAATCCGAAAAAGTGGAAGCGCCTATGCCGGTGCTTTTAGATACTTTATATGCAGTGACCCCACGTTCTTTCAATAGTCGTTCGAAGATTTCATACATAAATATTCCTCCAGTGATAGTTATGAAATCATAAATAAAATGCTTGACTATTTATGAAAACGATGATAATATATCAATATAGTTATGAAATCATAAACAAATAAAAGCAAATTAATATTGATTTCAGTAGCTGAAATGTGATTTTTAATTAAATGTGGTAATTTATTTATATCACATTTCCGAACTAATTACAACAGATAATTATGAAAATATAATTAAAAGGTGGTGAAAAAATGTACAAAAAATTTGCTGATTTATTAGTAAAAAATAATAAAACAGCCTACAGAGTATCAAGGGACACAGGTATACCAGCAAACACATTCTCAGATTGGAAAAATGGGAGAAGTAAGCCTAAAGCAGATAAACTCAAAATCCTTGCAGATTACTTCGGCGTAAGTATTGAGTATTTTCTGGAATAGAGAGGCAGCAGGAGAGAAAGGAGAGTGATGTAAATAGTGAGAGAATTTTGGAAGGATTTAAAAAACGCATTCAAAATAAAAGAAAACACACCCTCATTCATCGTAAGTGGACTAATGGGGTGCGTAGTTTCTGCAATACTAATAGTGATCCGAATAATACAAGTTTATTTTTTTAATTGATTCGTTTGGCAAGATCTCCAAGTTCAGGGTCTTCAAAAGGAAGATGATGTTTATCAGCTTCAACTTCTTCGACAGTATCGCCAATTATTCCGGAAAATGGAGATTTGCGAGTTATTTTCCTTGTGGAAGTTTCATAACGGTCGGATTCCAGTGTACTTAATTTGTCTTGCACATGAATCAAGGTACCCGTACCTTTTACGATTTCGAGAAAACCGAGAGATTCTCCGGTATCGGGATCAATAATCTCTTCTGTGCTTTGGGTATAGAGGAGATAGCGTTGCTTTAATTTAGCACCATCGGACGAACCGATGTTTATAACAACTTTGTAGTCATCTAGGATACGAACGATTTTAGGTTGTTTATCCATATAAGAACCTCCTATTTTGTTAGATTTTTTGCGTATCAATACTGATTTCTGGTTTGATGATAATATCGTTCATGTTTGAAGATATAAAAGTAAAATGGGTACCATCATCATCCTCCATTAGGACAATTTGCACCAATCCACTTTGCGTGATAGTTTCGACATAACCGTGACAAAGAAATTCTTCAAATCCATTGTTATTTTTGTAAAAACTTATTGCTGTTCGAGCAGACAAATATGGATTGGGTTTGCAAAGGCATTTACCGTTGCAACATCTAAAAAGTTCGATTGAAGGATAAGATACCTTTTTTGAATCTAATAGAAGTTTCACGGATAACCAAGCCAATAGCAAATTTATAAGAACACTAATGGCAAAGACAAAATAAGGTATCTTTTCAGTTGGCTGAAAAATGTAAAGCAATATGGCGGGAATAAGCGCTAATGCGAATGATAAAAAATTGCTTGTATCTTGAAAATATTTTTTCAAATTAGTATCACGACCTTTCAAATACATAGTATCAAAAGAATGAGAGAATAGCAATGAAAAACTTAAAAGAAAATGAGATGGGAAAAATGAAAGAGTAGCTCACAGAAAGAGAAAAAGGCTATCTGGACGGCTGTATTCATACAGTGGCGGCGCTGGCGCCTCAGAAACGAGCTGGATAGGAAGAAAGAAGGTAAGAAAGCAGGATGGGAGGTGGAACAGGTATGGAAGAGATAAAAGAAATTTTATTACAGGCAATCCTCCCGACAATTTGTGGAGTTGTCGGGAGTTTTATCGGAATGGCTATAGCAGCCGCGTTAGGAATATTGTGATTAGAAGATAAGAAAACAGGCGAGGAGGTAAGAACAATGACAGCAGAAGAATATATTGAAAACGCTACTTCTACCCAGGAAATGCTTGCGACTATGGTAAGAGAATTGTCTCCTACCAAGGTTCCGGAGTTTTCCAGTGAGCCTATGACAATAGAAGACGTATCAAATCTTACAGGGATTCCGGAGACATCAGTAAGAGCTGGCATCTTATATGGGTGGCTGCCTATTGGGGTAGCGGTTCATAACGGACAGCAGGTAAAAGGGCCATGCAAAGGACGTGTAAGTTTTGTTATTTACCCGAAAAAGTTGTGGGAGGTAACAGGACATATATGGAGAGGGAAGAACACATGAAAAGAAATTTGATTTTATCAATCGTTATCGGCGCACTGGCTACGTATTTACCTTTCTGGGAATGGACAGATACCCTTGCCCAGGCTACAGGAGCCGGCACAATTGCTATCGTAGCATTTTACATTTTACTGGCAACAGAAAAAGCCCCAGGAGCGGCAACTCACTAAGGGGCTTAGAAAAAATTTTAACAACCTTATTGTAAGGCAGAAACAAGGAAAAATCAATGGATACTACAAAAATATGCTGGATTATCCGTTTTACAGACGGAACCCTTGCCAGTTACTATGGCGCGAAAGACGGAGCTATAGCAAAGGCAGAAGAATTAAAAGACCTCTACGGAGGAGATTACATCATCACATAAAAAAGAGCTCACGTACTGGAATACGTGAGCCGGGCTTATGCCACTCGGAAAATAAACCTGTACATACTGTACCATCTGGGCGGCGAAAAGTCAAGAGAAACGGAGCGGAAGCTCCTTTTCTTTTACGGGACTGCGCTCCCTTAAAAGCTCGATTAAGCGTATTAGAGATACGTCAAGAGGTGCAATATGAAGTGGGGATACATAAGAGATATATGGGAATTCGGGGACACCCTGGAAGTAGAAGATAAGCATACAGGGAGATATGGTGCAAGAGGGCAGAAGAGAGAAAAAAGGAAGAAAGCTACCCCGGAAGATATGAAGAGACAGAACGAATGGAAAAGAGAGCGGGATGTCCGGAGAAAAATAAAAAAGAATTTCAGCAAAGGCGATTACTGGATGACCATTACATATAAAAAAGGCAGCCGCCCTACATGGGAGGAAATGAAGGAAGACATTCAGTGGCTCATTCGCACGGTAAGGAGAAGATACCAGAAGTATGGGCAGGAACTGAAATATATATATCGTCTGGGAATCGGGAAAAGAGGTGGCCCCCATATCCACATCCTGGTAAACCGTTTTGCTACGAAAGAAACCGGAACGGATATGATTTTTACAGAATGCTGGACGAAGGGGCACATCAATATCCGTACCCTATACGATGCAGGAGGGTATAAAGAACTTGCGGAGTATATCACGAAACCAATGGAAGAGTGGGAACCGGAAGGAATCAAGAGATATCATCCTTCCCGGAATCTGGTAACTGTGGAGCCAAAGAGAAAAGAAATGAACCGAAGGAACCTTGTGGACAAGCAGGGACAGGTAATATACCCAAAAGCTCCTAAAGGCTATTATGTGGATCCGGATTCCGTCCGAATGGGAAAGAATCCGATAACAGGATTTTACTACAGGCATTACACACTGATAAAGCTGGATAGGAGGATTTAAAGATGCAGGAGGTAGGGATGTTCTTGGTAACCTCTACAAGCGCGCCGGGAAAACATAAAAAAGCAGGATTTAAGTGTATGCTCATCTGCCAGGCTCTAAAACATGAAAGAAGCCCGTGCAAGACTTTTTATAACATAACCGGGAACCGCCTTGTGCTGCAGTGCGCCTGCGAAGGCTTCCTGCGCTTAAACCACCCGGCAAACATAACGGTTTTTACAGACAGTCAGTATTTTATCAATGGCTGGGAGCAGCTCCCCTTATGGGCGCATTCCGGATGGAGGCGTTCGGGAGGTCGGAAAATAAAAAACGAAGAGCTGTGGCGGCTCATATGGGAAAAGTCCCGTCCGCACACCGTAAAAGTCATTTATGAGGATATGGAAAAATACAAGGAAATAAACAGCCTCTTACTGAGGTAAAATGCGGCTTTGCGGTACTTTTGGACACAAAAAACAGGAAAAATAAGCAAAGACACGGAAAGACTGAGGTTTTATCCGCAATATCCCCTACCAAAACGGAAAATCAAAGACAGATTTACGGGAATGTCCACGGAAAACCGAAAAAAAACAGGAACGCACTGAGGTAGTACCTCAGTAGAACGTGTCCGCGAAGGAGGTAAAAAATGGGAAAATTAGAAGAATACATGAAAGGCAGGACAGAAGGTATGGAGTTTGCCCTTCGTCTTGTAAAAGACAAAGGGATAGAAGAATTGGAAAAAGAAATCAAATTCCGGAATCGCACAGGCATTTCCCTGAACGTTACCCGTCAGGAATTAAATGCGGCCAGTGGAAAAATAAAAGAAATGACACTGGACACCTTTACAATATTGGGAGTAGCTGCGCTCCATGACGATTTTGGATTCGGAGAAAAGCGCTGTCAGAGATTTATGGACAAGATGGGAGAAGGTGCAGAATATCTCATGAATGACTTGGCCACATGGGAAGATTATATAGGAGCCATAAAAGAGGAACTGGGAATGAACCTGAAAATCCGATGGAACAGGGAGGAGAGAAATGGAAGATAAGACCTGCAGAACCTGTATAGACAATGACGATGGGCTCTGTGACAGAATCGGGATTCTGGTAGAGGACGAGGATTCCTGCGAGAAATGGAGGGGAAAAGATGGAATACGTACAAATGACGATGCCGGAGCTTGAAGAAAGAGAAAGCAGCATAAAAACCAAGCTGGGAAGCATTGTGGAGAATTTTCTTCTGGTAGGGAAGGAACTGGACGAAATAGACCGGGTATCTGCCTACCAGCTCCGGGGATATAAGAGCATTCGTGAGTATGCTTCCGATACTTTTGGAATATCCGAATCCTTTGCCAGCCGGGTCCTGAACGTATACCGGAAATATACGGAACCAGGAAAAGAACTGAAGCTCAAAGAGCAGTATAAAGGCTTTAATTTCTCCCAGTTGGTGGAGCTTTTAAACGTACCGGAAGAAGAACACCAGATAATCCGGCCAGAACTGACAAAGGAAGATATTCGGGATTTCAAGCGGTTTGAAAAGGAGAATGAGAACAATCCTGGCCGCCTGATGGCATGGAAGGAAGAAAACGACACGGTCCGGGCAGCAGTAGAGGAATTTTTCCGGAACCGGAAAAAGGATCTGAATGAAATCTATGAAACATATGGAATTGGACCGTACTCAGAAGAAGCAATAGAAAATATGGCCAGATTTCTATATCACGAAAAGAAAAAGAAATTCCAGACAGAACAGTTCTTCCTTATGCTGTATCCTAACCAGGTATTTATTAAAAGCGCAGACGGGGATTTGAGGGACATTACCTGGCCAGAATTTTTCCAGACGATGGGACAGATATTTGACGGGAAGGCAGCAGGAAAAGACACATGGGAAAAATATTTTAATCCGGATCCAGACGGGGAGTTTGAGGAACAGATCCCTGGCCAGGATAACATCATGAACCATCCGGAATATCTTCCAGGGAAACTCCATGGCAGGAAATTTGAGCGCTGCATTTATCTTCCGAAAGAGGACTGCATCTCTGAAGACTGCGGATCCTGCGAAAAGAAGAAACTTCTGGACAAGCAGGAAGCGAACGAACAGAAGTCAGTCAAAGAACTGAAAAAGCCGGATCCGGAAGAAAAAGAATATCTGGACACAGCAGCCAGACATTTGATTAAGTCATATCACACATGGATGAAGGAAGATTTTTCAAATAGAGTTCTACAAGTGGATAAATCTCCGGAAGAATTAAAAAGGAAACTGGGAAACGACCGTACAAGATGGTTTGCCACGGACAAAGGTGCCGCTCATATCAATATGTTTGATGATTACATTCAGCTCTGGGACGAAGACAGCAGATACATGGGTGATTACGACTGGTTCTATCTTGCGGCGGCTATACAGAGAATGTGGAACGTTGTGACACTGGAATCACTGGAAGAGAAAAGAAAAAGAGAACTGGAAGAACAAAGGGAAGAGCCTGAGATAGAAATTGCGCCGGCGCAAACAGAAACAACTCCTGAAGAGGTTGCTGATGCAAAAGATATAAAAACAGAGAATCTTTCTCTGAAAAACCTAAGCATCCAGATAAACACAGATGTCTGGCCGGGGGATCTATCCGATATCCCGATACCGTCTGAGTTATTCATCCGGGAATACCTGGAAGAGGAAGAAAAGACACTGAGAGATTACCTGGAATGCGGCGGTCTTCCGGAAAGAACAATTCTCCGGCAGCAGTTAAAGGTGGCTGGTCTCAGAATCATCCGGAATCTGGTCGAGGATGTCCTGGAAACAGAAGAGGAAACAACCCAGCCAGAGCTTCCACGTTTGAAGAATAACGAGGAGCGAAAGGCGTGGCTTCAAAATTACCGGGACTGGGGGGTATGGTACAAAGATGAGCATATCGGTGCGACATACTATAAATACGATTTTGATAACGGCGCAAGATTAATTGCAGAGGTTTACACAATCCCGGCAGGCGAGTATATGCCGGAACATGAAAGATATTATTTCCATCTGATAGGCGGCCCGGAACCAGAGAGGAAAAACGGAATCTCAAAATGGACAAGACATGAAGCATACAATAAACATCCAAACAGCGAAACGGAACTTACAGAATTTTTAAAGGAGGTACAGAGATGATTACAGTAAGAACAGAAAAAGAGGTATTTACCTTAAAATTATCAGAGAAAGAGAGTCAGGAAGCGTTTTGGAAAGTAGTGGATATTCTCAGGAATCCTGTTGAGTACACAAGAAAAACAGAATCATTCCGCGAACAGGAGGCTGAAAATTTGAAAGAACCACAGGAGAAACCAGATGAAACAGGATATAAAGGATTTTTACATATTGTTTGCCCGGAATGTGGAGAATCTGCATCATTTTGTGCGAAAAGCCCAGTTACAGAGAGAACCTGCAGAAAATGCGGCCATAATATCCAGCTGGAAGAGCTGGTAGATGTGAATATGAATTGTGAATGTGGTAAACATTCGCGGTACAAAACAAACAGCAAAGAACAAATGTTAGAAGTCAACTGTATAGAGTGTGGAGCTCCGGTAGCTATGAGTTGGAATGAAAAAAAGAAAATGTACCAGACAATCAAATAAACAAGAAATGATTTGCGCCATGAGAGGAGAGAAAGAAATGCAGGAAAAGAAGTTGGCAAAGCTGCTGGATAATTTAATGAGCACAGTTTGTGACAACTGTAAAAAAATAGAAGGAGCATCCCAGGAGGAAACAGATGAGATATGCACAGAATGTCCTGCAGGAGAATGCCTCTGCGAAATTCTGAATGAAAATGAGAAATATTCGAAGATTGTACTTTGTAGCGAATGCGAATACTATCGCGAAGATGATGATTGCCAGGGAAATGAATTTGCCTGGTGCTGGCTAAACAATGGACTTGATGGAAATATCGATTCAAATGATGGTTGTAGCCGAGGAAAAAGAAAGGGAGCTATCTAAAATCCAATATATATCACAATAAGGGAGGAGCTGTCACTCCTCCCGGAAAGGAGATTTATGGATACAACAGGATTGCTCTTTCCAAAGACGAAGAGCAAGAAAAAAAGAAAAAAACACCATGCGAGTATCATACCATGCAACAGAAAAGGAGTGTGCTATCTCTGCAAACGTCATACCTACACCCATGAGCACCATATCTTTGATGGGGCAAACAGAAGCCGATCGGAAGAATATGGCTTAAAAGTCTATTTATGCGTGGAATGCCATGAAATCGGAAAGGAAGCAGTACATACCTGCGCCCGGACAAGAAAATACCTGGAAAAGATAGGGCAGCAAGAATTTGAGCGGCAAGTAGGCAGTAGGGCAGAGTTTATGAAGATATTTGGTAGAAATTGTTTGTAAGGAGGAAGGATGAAGAAAATGATAAGACCAAGATACAAGGGAGAAAGAGGTGGAACGCTTACAATGAGTATGAAAAAGAATATCCCAGAACCGAAGCACAAGGACTGGAAGCTTACCACTTGTCCTCGATGCGGGCAGCAGTGCTGGGAAAGCGAACTGACACGGGCGTGTTTGAAAAAGGATAAAACCCTGAAAGCGCTCTGTACAGAATGTGCATTAGGAGGGAAGTGAATGGAGTCGTTAATAATATTTATAATCGGATTCCTTGCAGGAATAACTATTTTAGGATATTGGGAATTGAGAAAAGAGGAGAAGAACCATGATAGAGATTATAAAAACACACAAGGCAACGAAAAAGGAGATTCTGGACTTTATCCAGTCTCTCCCGAAAGAGGAGCAGAGAGCAGCGTATCGGGCAGCAGTGATAATGAGGAATCTTTAGACATCACAAAAGAGCTGGCATTATACAGCCGGAACGTACTTACACAATACTGCAACAGCCAGAGCAACTGTGAAAAATGCTGTCTTGAGCAAAATGGAGGTTGCTCTTTAATATCAGGACCGCCCTGTATGTGGGTAAAGCATATAGAAAAGCTGTAAAATATTGACTTAGGAGAAAGAATATGGATGAAAGAAAAGTATATCATATGTGCCGGAACTTACAGATGTCTCCAGGTCGGGCAAGAAAAATACTGGAGCAGGCAGGAACAGAACCAGAAATCGTAAAATTGATCAAGAGATATGAGAGAGGAGGGGAGTCCGATGGAGAAGAGTATACTGGAACAGTACATAGATGCGTGTGCGATAGCCGAGGACGCAGAGAAAGAAATTCAGAAACTGGAAAAGAAGAAAAAAATGATTGTCCAGACAAATGTTTCAGGGAGTAATCCAGAGTTTCCTTATAACCCTCAGCATTTCAAAGTACAGGGAACAATATTTACGTATGAAGATGATTTAAAACTTAGACAGGAAGAAAGGATTCTGAAGCAAAGACAGGAGAATGCAGAGGCATTAAAAATCCAGGTACAAGAATGGTTGAACACGATTCCGATGCGTATGCAGCGTATTATTAAGTATAAAATTTTTGAAGGGGCGGACTGGGAATATACTGCTAAAAAAATTGGCAGGGGAGCAACCGGAGAAAGCCTTAGAAAAGAATTTCAAAGATTTTTGAAAAAAAAATAAATTTTGTCCGTTTTGTCCGGAATGTCCGTTTTAACTATGGTATAGTATACAATGCAGAAAGCAAAGTTACAGTTGCAACCAAGCAAAACTCCTTCGCATTAACGGCTGTCAGGTGTCACAGCTCGGCAGTTGAATCAGGCTCATACGGTATCGCCTTTGCGAAAGCATAGAGACCGTACCCCACGAAAATATATTTCAGAAAAGAGCTCTGTAGAAATGCAGGGTTCTTTTTGTGCAAAAAGCGAATAGACAAAAACGGAACTAATGTTCTATAATAAACATATGAATGGTACGATTCATATGACAATTTATCACGCATAAAATTAAAAAAATGTGTACAAAATTTTCTTCTGTTTTTTGTGTATATCTTCCATAGACTAAATGTCGATTTTTCAAGTAAAATGTAAAAAAATATATTTTCGGGGGAAATGGACATGGCATCAATGACTGTAGAATTTTTTAAAGTAGTATTGAAGGATAGTTCGAATGGCAAAGAAACAGATTATAGAATTATTAAAAATATTTTTGATGCAATAAAAAAACGATGTACGGTTCATAAAAAATACAAATCAATAGATATATCACCAAATATATCTCCGGAGAGTGTTGAACCAAAAGAAGTCATAGATTTTTTTGAAGATCAGAAATACTTATTTGGAAGAATTTGCAGAAAAAAATTGAATAATGCAATTATAAAACGTGATTATTCAACATTGGAGGCAGATGAAGTATTTACTGATGCTGAATCAAGAAGACAGGGAATTGAAGTTTTTACATTCTTTTTGTATGATTACAACAAAGGAATAGTATCTATTGTTAATACAAAAGGCGCTCCCGGAACTAGGTCACTAGAAAAAGCGGTAGATATATACAACCCCCAATACAGTTTGGAATTTATAAATATACCCAATGAAGAGGGAATCAGAGTATTATATAGTTCAGAATTTCCTGAAATATCAAAGATTGAATTTGAGCTCCCTGCTCCTAATGCAGAATTTTTGCAAAAGGTTCTAGGTTTAAAGGAAGATAGAATACTAGAAATGATACAAAAGGACGTATTTGCAGCTTCAATATCATTAAAACCAATTCCATATGGAAAATTATTGAAGAAAAAAGAAAGCGTAAGAAATATACTGGATATTCTTTTGGGGGAGAAAGATAATTTCTCTAAGACAGTAGTTCGTGGGAATTCAGAGAAATTTAATAGTAGAAATTTTAACTTAAACGCTAAAATGTTTACTTATCCTATAGATGTAAAAACATACAAAATAGAATATGGAGAGAAAGTAAATTATAGCTTAGAAGATGTAATTGAGCAATTTCGTAAAGGATTGTGTAGAGCATATGAGGAAAATTATGAGTTGATTATAAGCATCGCTAATCGAGGGGAAGATTAATGTGAAATTTATTTATGAGCAAAACTATAAAACTAAATTATTTATTGTATGTATAATATCAATAATTTTATGTATATTGGATCATAAGGCAAATTATGTACTTATTCCAATGCCGCAAACAAATATTCCGGACTATCATTTTAATATCCTGACTATTAATTCAATATTGAGCGGATTTGCGTTGACAAATCTAGGAATATTATTGACAATATCAGATGCTCATATCATAAAAAAATTAGAGGGAACAGATATTCTGAGAAAAAGAAATATTGTAATTGGACATGCGATTATTTTTGGAGCTATTTCGATATTTATTTCAATATTTTGGGTATTAGAAGTGAATTTTGAGGTTCTTTCTGAGAGGATTGGAAAACCCCAATTTTTGTTACTTCAAGAATTTTGGTTTTACATAGAGATTTTATCACTTATAATAAGTGTATCCTATTTTTTGTTATCAGTGGAGAAGATGATTCGCCTATTAAATATACTATATATGCCGAAAAATCGATATTCGGACAAAAAAGTAGAAGAATTAAAGGGAAAAGTATTAAAAAAAAAGAAATAAAATAAGGCACCCTTCGGGGTGCTTTTTCTACGGACCTTTAGCTCAGTCGGTCAGAGCATCTGCCTCATAAGCAGACGGTCCTGGGTTCGAGTCCCAGAAGGTCCATTTGACGAGGCAGCAGTTGCTGTCTCTTTTTAATTTACAAAACGACGAATAAGAGGTGGTGATAAATGGCCAGAGCGCCAGATAAGAGAATAGAGCAGGCGAAGGAAATGTACCTGCAAGGTCAGAAGTTAGTTGAGATTGCAAGTCAACTAAATCTGCCCGAGGGCACTGTCCGGAGATGGAAGTGTACTCATAAATGGGATAACGAACGTTCGGATAAAAAAAGCGAACGTTCGAAAAGAAGAAAGGAAAGAAAAAAAGGTGGTCAACCAGGGAATAAAAACGCTACAGGACCACCTGGAAATAAAAACGCAGAAAAATACGGTTTTTTTAGTAAATATCTCCCGGAGGAAACCCAGGAGATTTTTTCGGCTATTGAGAATGCAAACCCGTTAGACTTGCTTTATCATCAGATTCAAATTGCTTATGCTGCAATTATCCGGGCTCAGAAGATTGCATACGTGCATGATCAGGAGGATAAGACGAAAGAAAAAGTAATGTCTGGAGAAACTTCAGATGCATGGGAGGTACAACAGGCATGGGACAAGCAGAATAAGTTTTTACAAGCACAGGCAAGAGCACAGGGAGAGCTTCGGGCGCTAATCAAGCAGTATGATGAGATGCTCCATAAGAATTGGGAACTTGCAAATGAAGAACAACGAAGCAAGATAGAACTTATGAAGACACAGATAAACAAAGCAAATGAAGAGGAAGGTCCTCATGGGGGAATTACTTTTCAGATTCTTCCGGCGTCGGCTATGACAGAGAAGGAAAGTGATGAGTAACAATATTTATATCAACGACAGTTATCTCCCATATCTGAATGCCAGTCAGTATACGCAGATATTTTTCGGTGGTTCTTCTTCCGGAAAGTCGTATTTCCTGGCGCAGAGAACAGTAATGGATAACTGCAATGGGTACAACTATCTGATCTGTCGTAATGTCGGGGCAACTTTAAAGAAATCTGTTTTTAATGAGATATGCAAAAGCATTTCCAATATGCAACTTGGTATGTTTTATAGCATCAATAAAACAGATCTGACAATTACCTGCAAATTAAACGGCAAACAGATTCTTTTTGCAGGTCTTGACGATGTGGAAAAGCTCAAATCCATAACACCTGCAAACGGAGTTTTGGAACGGATCTGGATAGAGGAGGCAACCGAGGTCAAGCGTGAGGCTTACTTGCAGTTAAAGAAGCGTTTACGAGGCTATACGGACAAACACAAAGGTATCATTATATCATTTAACCCGGTTCTTAAATCTCACTGGATTTATAAAGAGTTCTTTGAGGACTGTTGGGACGAGGAAAAGAACCTGTATGAGGACGAAAGGAAACTGATCCTTAAGACCACATACAAGGATAACAATTTTCTCACGCCAGATGATATTTATGAACTGGAGCATGAGACAGACGAATACTTTTACAATGTGTATTCTCTTGGAAACTGGGGGATCCTTGGCAATGTTATTTATAAAAACTGGTCTACTGCGGATTTATCAGACAAGATTGAAAGCTTTGATAATGTGTACAACGGTCTGGACTTTGGTTTCAGCAATCCAAACGCTATGATACGGGTACACGTAAGCGAGAAAAGCAAAACAATATATGTATTTGATGAATTATATAAGCGTGGGCAGACCTATGACAGCCTTATAGCAGATGTTAAAAGTAAGATAGGAAACGGGATAGTAACCTGCGATAACGAGGACAGTCGAGGACTGTTTATGCTGCGTTCTGCTGGAATAAATGCAGTTCCGGCAAAGAAAGGGGTGGATAGTGTGTTAAACGGCATTACTTGGCTGAATGGGTATAAGATCGTGATTGACATACGCTGCCAGAACTTTATCAACGAGATACAGCAATATCATTGGAAAGAAGATAAGAATGGAAATGTTCTTGAGATTCCGGTAAAGGAAAAGGACCATTTGCTCGATGCGCTGCGTTATGCGGTTGAGTTGTTGTCTTTAAGCCCTCCGGCGAAAGCAGGATCCAGATTATAAGTGAGGAGTGAAATGAAATATACAAACACAAGAAACTATGAAAATCTGAATAAAATGATTTTTGATGGCATTGGCCAATACGATATTCCGTACATAGAACCAGTTCATTTTGAAGGCATGCCGGAGTTTATATCATTTGACGTTTGTGCAAAAGCAAATGATAAGGAAGACAAAGGTGTGCATTTCTTTATTGATGATTACAGGTTTTTCAGGATATGGAATAAGGTGGATATGTATATTGATATACTTAAAAAATTCAAATACGTAATGACACCGGATTTTTCAACTTATACAGATTTTCCGAAAGCAATCCAGATTTATAACCATTACCGAAAGCATTGGGTAGGGGCTTATATGCAAATGAACGGAATTAAAGTGAGCCCTACAATTTCATGGAGCACACCGGATTCTTTTGAATGGTGTTTTGATGGAGAGCCAGAAGGAGGAACCGTCGCGGTATCTTCTGTAGGGTGTATGAACAGCAAGGAAAAGAAAACACTCTTTTTGAATGGATACCATGCAATGGTAGAGCGTTTGCGACCGGAAAGTATTATTTTTTACGGTAATGTACCGGAAGAATGTAAAGGGAATATTGTACATATAAAAGCTTTTTCAGATAAATTCAAGGAGGCGAAATGCAATGGGTGGTAGAGGTTCTTCAAGCGGAATGAAAGGAAGCGGTGGCAGCAGCAAAATTTCTGGTCTTGATGTAACATCAAAAAACGGAGAAACTACAAGGTATTATTTTACTTCGAAAAATGGAGTGAATTATTACCAAAGAGGATTAAGTGGAATGCCAGAACCTACGCCTTCAAATATGTCGGCAAAAGAATTTAAAAAAAGGGTAGAATCAAACGGTGCAACTACAAGAAAAGTTTCTTCGAAAGAGCAACATAAGGAGCAGAAGCAATACAAAGCGGGAAGGAAAAGCGCAGATAAGCTTTTGGATCAGCAATGGTATAAAGCGGCGGGGAGACCGCGAAAAGGAATGAAAGGACACTGATAAAGGAGTGTGCGAGAGATGTGTACTCATACAAATACAGTACAAATAAATAACGCAAAGGTGTGTTTGCAGTGCGGAATGACATTTATTCCCGGCAAGCCACCTTTTTTTGATAAAAAAATAGTAAATTACGATTCAAAGAAAGAAAGGAAACGACATGGCGATAAGTAAAGCGGAATTATATCCGGATTACAGTGGCTTTATTCCTGTTCTGGAATCCGGAGGCATTAATGATTTACTGCTCAACAAAATTATTCAGAAACACCAGTCATGCCGCAATCACATGATAAGTCTTTACGGGCGGTATAAGACGCTTGAGGAATATGTGCCTATATTTTCTCGTGAGCCACGGTTTAAACATGAGGATAACGAAATTGAGGAGCTTAACAACAGAGTAAACAATGATTACTTTTCGGAAATTGTGGATATTAAGGTGGGCTATTTTTCCGGAAAAGCTGCCGTGTATACTTATTCAGATGCAAATGAGGCAGACGAGGACACTGGCGGGACAGAAAGCCGTGATATTGCAGCAAAAGCTTTGAGCGATTTCGCGACCCGCAACAATATGTATGATATTGATATGGAGACAACAAAATTTGCAACAATCTGCGGATATGCGGGAAGGCTGCTGTATATTGACCCGGAAGGAAATGAGCGTGTGATGGCTGTAGAGCCGTATAACACCATTATCCTTTATAAAAGCGAAATGACAGAGCCGTCCTTTGCTGTGCGGTATTACAACACCTTTGATGTAAACAATACAGAGACATGGCGAGCAGAGTTTTACGATTCCACGGATGTTTATTTTTACGAGGGGCAGTACGGAAGCCTGGCGCTGAAAGAATTCCGAAAGCATATGTTTGACTTCTGCCCATTACAGGGCATACCAAACAACCGGGAAATGCTCGGGGATGCAGAAAAAGTTGTTGAATTGATTGACAGCTATGACAGGACATATAGTGACAACTCAAATGACATAGAGGGCAATACAAACGCTCATATGGTATTTAAAAACGTGGTAATTTCAGACGAAGAAATGGCAAAGGCAAGAAAGAGTGGGGCTTTTTCTGTCAGCTCTGTAGGTGATAGTGATGTGTATTATCTTGTAAAAAACATAAATGATGCGTTTAATTCCAATCATCTCAAAAGGACGGAAGATAATATATACCGATTTTCAAAAACTCCAAATCTGAATGATGACGCTTTTGGAACATCAAGCGGGGTTGCCCTGAAATTTAAAATCACAGGTCTTGAGAGCAAATGCGGCAGTTTTGAAGCAAAATGTCAGAGCGCGAATGTATATATGTTTAAACTTCTGGCAAGCAGTTTTGCGAAAAAACGGATTAACTTTGATCCATTACAGTGTTATGTCAAATACAAGCGTAATTTCCCGCTTGATGTTTCCAATGAGGCAGCAGCTTGCCAGGCGCTTATTAATGCGGGGCTTCCGAAACAGGTAGCATTTGAAAATCTGTCCTTTGTGGATGATGTGGATTACATTATGGATTTGGTTGAGCAGGAGAAAGACGGTATAGAGCCTCTTACAAAGGATATTCCGGAAGATTTTGAAGAGGAAGAAGATGAGAAAACAAAACCGGAAGGAAAGGGCGGCAGTGATGACGAATGAAGAAATCACGGCTTGAAAAATATCTTTACGAGCTCAGGCGAATACCGGAACATCGCACAAAAGAGACAGAAAAGAAAATCCGGAAAATGTATAAAAGCCTTTTAAGGGAGATGCAGGCAGTCCTTGCGGATCTGTATGCAAAATACGCAGAAGATGACAGACTGGATTATTCCATACTGGCAAAATTAGGACTGGACGCAAGATTTCTGGAAGAGGTTGAACAGCATATCAGCGGGATTGCTGTTCAAGTATCGAAAGAGATAAAAGTGCTTGCAGAAGATACGTATACGCTTTGCTATGACAATATGGTAAAAGCCGTTCAGGAGGCGGCTGGTGATATTGAAGAGCTGAAATATACTCTATCCAGTATACAGCCGGCAACACCTGAAATCATACGCAGGGCTGTTCAAAATCCTATAAGTGGTTTAACCCTCAAAGATACCTTGGAAAAGCACAGGAAAGATATAATATATGCTATCAAACGAGATATAGGAGTAGGATTGTCAAATGGAGACAGGTATACGACGATGGCGAGGCGGATAAGCAAAAATCTTGATGGGGATTACAAGAAATCTATTCGCATTGTAAGGACGGAGGCGCACCGTGTCAGGGAAGCCGGACATCATGATGCGGCTACAGAAATCAATAAAACACTGAAAAATGGAAATTCCGGTATGAGAATGGTGAAGATATGGAGGACTATGGCAGATGAGCGCGTGCGCCCCAATAGGAGGTATAAAGTAAAAGGTGGGTGGAAAAATGGAAAACCCGGAAAATATAATCATGTGAAAATGGATGGGACAACAATACCGGTAGATGATGTGTTTAAACTTCCAAGCGGTGCAAAGACGAAAGCACCAGGACAAAGCGGTGTTGCTGGAGAAGACATTAATTGCAGGTGTTTTCTGGAATATGATCTAGTAGAAAAACAGCCGGAAACAGTTGAAAAAACTGGGGATTCTGGTACAATAAAAGAAAAGGAATATGAAGGCATTCCGAAAAAATGGAAGAAGCTCGAAGGGACAGATGGTTCTTTAAAATCTGTGAATCCGAACTATCGAAAAGGAGAAGAGTACAGAAATAACTGTACGAATTGCGTCCCGGCTTATGAGCTTCGCAAACGAGGATATGATGTGATTGCGAAACCTTCTACGAAGAATCATTACCTGAATCGCTATCCGGAAGCTGCATGGGTTAATCCGGAGGTAATTCAAACATCTGGAAGTGGATTAAAGGATATTCTGAAAGCGGCAGAAAGCTGGCAGAATGGCGCCAGAGCCGAAATCACCGTGATATGGAAGAATAAGCGCAAAGGTCATGTGTTTGCAGCAGAAAAAGTAAATGGAAAAATAGAATTTTACGATGTCCAGTCTGGAGAAAAATTTTCTCAAGAAATTTTCGACGGAGTAGAGGAAAATAAAACAAAATTTTGGAGAATTGATAATCTGGAACTTTCTGACAGAGGAATAACGTCATGTGAGGCAGGTGGTAAAAATGAAATTTGAAAGCGCTTGTAGAATTGCAATGGATTATTTCAAAAAAGAATATGACGATGTAGGGCTATATTCCATTCAGGATCTTGGAGAAAAATGGCTGTTTGAAGGGGCAGATGCAGAACTGTCAGTCATATACGGGAAACCGGGGGTAACGATAGACAAAAAAACAGGTAAATTTGAATTTTTTCATTTGCCGGATGCAAAAAACTTCAAATTACTTGATAGTGCTGTGGACCTTGATATTCCAGAGGAATACAGGATTAATTAAATATCAATACGTTAAAAACATCCCAAACGGGGTGTTTTTTTGTGGGCTTGTATGCGGCAACTCAGATATGTGGGGCTGGCAGCAGGAACTCAATTATAAATGTGGTGGCAGTTTTAGACTGTCGTACTCAAAAAAAGGAGAATGTGAACATGAATTTGGAAAAATTAAAACAGATGCTCGAAAACGGAGAAATCACACAGGAACAGTATGCGGCAATGGTTACAGCTTTAGGGATTGAGGATTCAGACCCGCAACCGGACGGTGGCTCAGATCTGGACCCGGAAGATGAGCGCATTCAGAGACTGGTACAGCAGGCGGTAGATCGCGCCACAAATAAGCTCGGTAACGACAACAAAGCCCTTAGGGAACAGCTTGACAAACTCAAAAAAGAGAAGTTGTCCGATGAAGAACGCCGGAAACTGGAAGAGGAAGAAAGAGAAAAGGCGCTTCTTGAGAGGGAAGCGGCTGTAAAAGATTCTGAAAACAAGATGTATGCTATTAAAGCAATCAAAAAGGCAGGTCTTGACGATGGCAGCGAAACGGCTCTTGATATTCTGGATATGGTAAAGGGTGCAGATGAGGAAAGCACAGATACCAACATCAAAGCTCTTAAAGCGTTGATTGATAAGCTTGTAAAAACAGAAGTGGACAAGGTTTTTAAAGCAAATGGACGCAGCCCAGAACATGGATCCGGCGGCGCAGGCAGTAACAGTGATAATCCGTATTTAGCGGAAAGCTTTAATTTTACGAAGCAGATGGAACTCGAAAACAGCAACCCGGAGCTTGCAAAAAAATATAAAGCGGCTGCGGGACTTTAAGAAAAGGAGAATGAAATAATGCCAGTAACATCTATTGCAGATATGGTGATTCAGCCGAAGAAATTTGCTGAATACACATTAAAAAGAACTACCGAAAAATCTACTCTCGTAAGAAGTGGTGTGACAACATCAAATGACAAAGTAAGCGCTCTTATCAACGGGACGCCAAAAGGCGGCAATCTTATCCAGATGCCTTACTTTAAACCGTTAACCGGAGAAGATGAAGTTTTTGGCGAGTATGAGCTTACACCGGAAAAAATTACAACTGACAGCGAATTTGCAACAATCCTTGTAAGACAAAAAGCGTGGGGAGATACGGACCTGTCTCATGTGTTTGGTGGAGCTGACCCGATGGCAGCCATTGCGAACCTGTCCGCAGACTGGTGGAACCAGAGAGAACAGGCAATTATGCTGTCTACTCTTAAAGGTCTTTTTGATAAGACTTCCGGCGCACTGAAAACCCACATCCTCGACATTTCCGGAGAAGCTACAGATAACTATATCAGTGTAGATACCACCCTGGACGCAAAGAATCTCATGGGAGACGCTTACGATAAGCTGGGCATGGTGTTTATGCACTCTGCTACTTATACACAGTTACAGAAGCAGCAGCAGATCGTGACAGAGTACGATTCTGATTTGAAAATTAAAATTGACTATTACCTGGGTTATGAGGTTATCGTTGATGATGGTATGCCGGTAAATTCTGGCATATACGACACCTATTTTCTTGGCAAAGGCTGTTTTGTCCGCAACGATGGTATGCTCGAAGGGCTTGTAGGTTATGAAATTGACAGGAATAAACTGAAAGCGGAAAATTATCTCATCAACAGGCGCTGCCTTGTAATGCACCCGCTTGGCGTGTCTTTTAACAGTGGAGCGACTTTTGCAGGCGAAAAGAAATACGCTTCCAATGCAGATCTTGAAAAAGCAGCAAACTGGACTTTAAAGGAAGATCCCAAAAATGTTGCGATGGTTTGCATGAGACACAAGCTTAAAAAAGGAAACGCTGCGGCGGCTGCAAGTTATATCCCGGCTTCCGTGCCGTATGAAGTACAGGAAGAAGATACACCTAAGAAAGGCGCAAAGAAATAGGTGATTAAATGACGGTGCAGGAATTAGAAGCGTTGGAGCTGCCGATTGAGGCAACCCCAACGAACTGCCTGTATGTAGGCAGCGGGCTGGATTGGCTCAAAAAGAATACTACTCTGCAATTTGACAAAACGGATATAGAAAGCGTAAAGGCGTTGCCAGATGGGGCAAGGCTTTTTTTATGCAAATTTATTGAGGTTATGGAAAGCGGCGGAGTAGTTACAAGTGAGAGCATTGGAGGAATGTCACAGAGCTTTAGCGATAAGGATAAAATGTCTATCTTATATTCCATTGCAAAAGCTCTGATAGGAGAGTATCTGCTCGGACAGGTCCGCAGCGTACCTCATGTTTCTGCGTGGCAATAGTCGAGGAGGCAGGTGAGAGATGTCGAATTTAGATGTAAAAGTCATAATTACAAAAGATGATGATCGTGTCCGTCCGCCGGAATCGCCAAAGGACAGGGCGGTTGTAGGAACGGCAGTAGTATCATTGGCAAAAGTTGGAAAGGAGTAAAGATGGCTTCGATTAAAAAACTGAAAGACGGAGAATTGATCACAGAGCAATGGATTTCGGATCTTGCCGATGCGATCGGCTCACTTGTAGAGGCGGGGAAATTTAAAATCTCTGTGCAAGGTACGGATATTAAGTATTCCGTGAATGGCGGTACAAGTTGGGCGGGCACAATTTGCACTGTGGCAAGTCTGAAGGGAGCAAAAGGAGACAAGGGAGATCCTGGAGTAAAGGGAGAGAAAGGAGACCCGGGAACAGGGCTAAAAGGCACTGCAGCGACAGTAGCGGCGTTAGCTGGCGGCGCAGATCTTGCAACAACAGTTACGAAAGTGAATGAGATCATTACACAGCTTAAAGCAAGAGGGGTGACAGCCTGAGTGAAAGTTAAATGGAAGACAAAGAAAACAAAGTTTCCGGAGATGAAACAGAATTGCGCGGAACTGAACGGGAAGAGAGTGCAAGTTGGTGTTCTTGGCGGCGGGGAAGCGGCTTGGCTTGCCGGAATCCATGAGTACGGTTGTGTTATCCCTGTAACTCCCAAAATGAGAGCATACCTGCATCATAATGGACTACATCTAAAAGATAGTACGACACAGATAAAAATACCGGAACGTGCTTTTTTACGCAATGGATACGATGAAAAGAAAGATGAGGTCATATCCAAAAGCGAAAAAGTGCTGGGTGATGTAATTGGCGGAACGATGTCTGCAGATGTGTTTTTACAAATGGTTGGATTAATGCTTTCGACTGGGATAAAAACCTACGCCCGGAATTTGAGCAGCCCCGCAAACCACCCGTATACAGTGGAGCAAAAGGGCAGTTCAAACCCGCTTGTGGACAGCGGCTCGATGATTGGATCTATAACTTACAAAGTGGAGTGACGTAATGCTTTTGTATAACTTTGCGAGATTAATAAATAAATATAGCGTGTCTTGCGAGATTGTAAGTACTGGGGAAGGCAAATGGGAAGCAGGTGAGTGGAAAGAATCCGGAGCGACTAAAGAGCCTTTCCGGTGTGCTATTATCCCCATGACTGAGCGGCGTATAAATAACAGTGGCGGAGATTATAAGGCAGGAGACTGCAATATTGTCTCTACAAAGCCACTGCAGCTCGATACAGATGTTTTTATCTTGTACAAAGGAAAAACATATAAAGTGGAAGAAAGTTCCGACTACAGCGATTATAGTGATTTTTACAGCTATACAGGAAAGAGGGTGAGCAGCTTTGATAAATATGGGAAAGATACAAAAAACCATAATCGGCAGTCTTGAGCAGTATTGTGGCTGTCCTTTTGTTCCGTCCAACACCAAAAAAGAGATGCCGCCTTATCCTTATGTGAGTTTTTCTCTTATTCATGCTGTGACGTTAAAAGGGACGTATTGCAAAGGAGAGAAGCTATATAAGCCTGCGAACCTTACATATAGCTTTACTGTCCAAAGTGATAATGAAGCACAGTGCATGGAGATTGCCATGATGGCAAAGGACTACCTGGACGAGTTGGGAAAGGAACTGTTCGATGAGAACGGAATTGTAATCCAGGATATTACCGGAATAACGAACCGTGACACATTGCTCACAATCGAATACGAGTACCGGAAAGGCTTTGATGCGGTTATTGCGGTATTTAACGAGATTGAAAAACCGGAACACGCAACTATTGATAAAACAAATATCAGATATGAAAAATAAAGGAGATACAGAAAATGGCGATTAAAGATGTAGAAGTAAATATTTCTAAACAGTCATTACCTGGGAATACTGGCGTAGGTACACCGCTTGTGATTCAGGGAAAAGCAGAGGGGGCTGTGGAATATACAGAATGCCGTAAGATTGAGGAGGTTGTTGCTGCAGGATTTGAAGCAGAAACACCAGTATATAAGCAGTGTGAAGCTATTTTTATGCAGGAGAATAAACCCAAAGTTGTTGCAGTTTGCGCAACCGCAGGAAAAATTTCAGATGAACTCCCAAAGTTGAAAAATCATCAGTTCCGTCAAATCATTCCGGTTCTCGGAACTGATGATACTCTACAGGAGATTGTGACTTATGTAGATACTACTCCGGATAAAATGGTATTTACATCTGTTAAAAAAGAATCAGACGTCACACAGATTAAAAGTGACCGCCTTTTTGCTATTGTATATAATGGCAAAAGTTCGGGAGTGGAAGGTGCGGTAGTTGGCGCTTCGGCCGGCTATAAAGCAGGCGAGATTACATACAAAAATCTTATTTTAAAAGGCATCGAGCCGGAAGACCTTACAGAAGATAAAATTAACCCAATCCATAAAGCGGGAGCTGTTTGTATTCTGAAAAAAGCAGGCGATGTAGTAACCAGTGAAGGTTATGTGACAAGCGGGGAGTATGCAGATGTAATTGACAGCATTGATTTTGTGGTAAATAACATCGTTGAAAAAACACAGAAGCTTCTTAATACAAGTCCCAAAATCCCATATTCCAATACAGGCATTTCACAGCTTGAAGCAGTTACCTATGGAGTACTTTTGACAGCATACAATCAGGGGATTATTGGGGATACAGACAAGGGCGCCCCGGATTTTTCCACTGGTTTTATCAAGCGCGAGGATTTGGATCCGGAAGATATTCAGAAGAGAATTTACAATGGCGGTAAGTTCAGCTTTTCCGTTCTGGGAGCAATCCATTACGCGAAAATCAATGGCTTATTAACGGTATAGGAGGTTTTTGACAATGGGAAATATCACAAGATATAACGCAAAAGATACCGTCGTTATGGTAGGCGGCGTTTATATTACAGGACTCGGCGAAGATATGGTAAGCGGGGAGAAAGACGAAGATAACGTAAATGCTTCCGTGGGAGCGCAGGGAGATGTAGTGGCGAATGAGGTAAACAATGACCTTGGAACAATCACTTTATCTGTGCAAGGTACAAGCCCACAGAAATCTTATTTACTTGAGCTTGCAAAAACAAAAGAAATGGTTGACATCTGGGTAATTAACAAAAATATTGGTGAGAAAATGGGCGGTACAAAATGCCAGGTGAAAAAGACGCCGGGGCTTGAGTATGGAGCGGAGCTTTCGGACCGGGAATTTGAATTTTTGGTATATGATTATACAGTAGATAACGCGTAAGGGGATAGTAAGAACTATCTCCTTTTTGATTATTAAAAATAAAGGAGAGAAAAAAACAATGGCAAAGGAAAACAAATTTTACACAGCAACAAAAGAAATCAATGGAATAACATATACGGCACAGTTTAGTGGCCTGTCCGCTGCTATGCGGGCGATTGACAGTTCTTATATCGGGGATACCAAAAATACATCGATTGAAAAGTTGTCTAAATATATTTTTGAGAACGTAATCGTAGACCCCAAGGTTGAAATTGATGATTTCGAAAGCATGGACGAGCTGAATGAAGTCATTAAATTCGGGCAGGCAGTTATGCAGGGCAACTTTCGAAACAAAGAAAAGTCCGCACCAGCTAAGAGAACAGGCAAGGAATAACTGGGATATGTGGCGGCTTGTGCTTGATGCAAAAATGGATTACAACACGGTTTTCAACCAGATGCTGCCATCCGAGATTGCGGAAGCCAACGCAGCGCTTGACCTTTACAGTGAAGCAATTCGCAAAAGTATAAAGGCTAAATAAGGACAGAGAAAGGGGCAGTAATGGGAGTAATAAGAGAAGATGTCGTACAAATATCGTTCGATGTCGCAGATAACCCCTTCGATGAGATTACCAAAAATATTGATGATATAAAAAGCAAAATAAGCGGAATTGATGATTCAATCAAGATTCCCACTCCTGAAATCCCTACGCCGGAAATGCCTAAAATGCCGGACCTTCCGGAACCGGAGATCCCCACCCCGGAAGTTCCAAAGCCAGATGTGACGACCTTTACCGGCATGATGAAGCAGCTTAAAGAAACTGCAAAAATAAAGGTCGGCAATGGTCTGGACAAGCTGAAAACAATACCGGTTGAAGCAAAGGCAAAATTCGACAGTCTGAAAAGTTCCATATCCAATCTAAAGCCTTCGTCAATAGTAAAGGGACTGGATATTGCATTGGGGAAGGGGGTGACAGCCGCCGGGAAGCTGCTCGGTAAATTAAAAGAAGTTGCACGTACAAATATGGGAAAGCTTGTTTCCGGACTTGGAAAGGTTGCATCAACAGCCGGGAAGGCAGCGCTATCGGTTGGAAAAATCGCTTTGAAGGGAGCGGGAGCGGCAGCCGCCGGAGTTGCGGGGATTGTCGGGGCATCGGTTAAATCATTTGCGGATTATGAGCAGCTAAAAGGCGGCGTAGAAACGCTGTTTGGCAATGGCGGAAAAAGCTTCGAGGAATACGCCGCCGGTATCAGTAAATCAACAGAGGCGATCAAGGAATTTCAGCAGACAAAAGGGATTTCTGTTGATGGGATTGTCGGGCCGGAAACAACAAATGCTTTACAACAGGCGTATCAGGCTTCTGCTTCTGCACAGGATATGGTCATGGAAAATGCGAATAACGCATTTAAGACAGCAGGCCTTTCTGCAAATCAGTACATGGAAACGGTAACGAGTTTTTCTGCCAGTATGCTGCAAAGTGTTGGCGGAGACGCGGCGGAGGCAGCGAAGTTATCGGATATGGCTATCAAAGATATGTCGGACAACGCAAATAAAATGGGAACAGATATGGATTCCATTATTCAGACTTATCAAAGTTTATCGAGAGGCAATTATGCCATGCTGGATAACCTGAAATTAGGCTACGGAGGAACAAAAGAAGAACTGCAGAGATTAATAAAAGACGCTTCGAAGCTGGACAGCGCAGTTGACGCAAACAGTATGTCCTATGCCAATATTGCAAAAGCAATCCATGCTGTGCAAAACGATATGGGAATTACAGGAACAACTGCATTAGAGGCGGAAAAAACGATCAGCGGTTCTCTTTCTACTTTAAAAGCAGCCTGGGGAAATACGCTTACTTCGCTTGTGAACGGCGGGGACGAGTTTGACCGCTGTGTGGAGAATCTGGTAGAGTCGGCGAAAACATTTGCTGGAAATATTATGCCGGTTATCCAATCTTCGCTTTCCGGGGTGACAAGCTTAATAACTGAACTTGCGCCAATGATAGGAGGCACATTGCCGACTCTTGTAACAACTTTAGTTCCACAGCTTCTGACGGCAGGAATGTCTTTGATTAATGCGCTGATTGTTGGTGTACAGAGTAATATCGGGAATATTTCAACCGCTGCTGTACAAGTGATTACGGGGCTTGTGTCTTTCTTATTACAGGCAGCGCCTCAGGTAATCTTAGTAGGACTGCAGCTTATGATTTCTCTTGCACAGGGGATTGCACAACAGATTCCGACCTTGTTGCCGATGGCAGTACAGGCGATAGGACAGTTTGTGATAGGGCTTGTACAGATGCTTCCAATGGTCATGCAAACAGGATTAATGTTAATAATGAATCTTGTACAGGGAATTATTTCTTCCTTGCCGCAGATTATTGCTTATGGTGTACAGGCTATCGTACAGTTTATTACAGGACTGGTACAAATGCTTCCAATGGTTCTGCAGTCTGGAGCACAGATGATATTGGCGCTTTTGCAGGCTATTATTGCAAATATACCTGCTTTGATTCAAGGCGGTGTACAAATCATCATTGCTCTTGCAGGTGGATTACTTCAGGGAATCCCTCAGATTATCAATTCGGCAGGACAGCTTGTAGATTCGATTATAATGACAATCCTCACGACGGACTGGATAGGACTGGCGCTGGATATTGTTGAAAGTATCGGTGAAGGAATTGTAAACGGTGTAAAATCCCTATTTGGAGTTGGAGAAGAGGTAGGCGAGGAAGTGGGAGAAGGAGTGGCGGCAGGTGTTGCCAACAGCACTTCAACGGCAACGTATGCGGCTCAAAACCTGTCTTCACAGACGACCTCAAGCCTTCAGCTGAACACGCCAACCATAGAAAGTTTTGGTGTGGTTGGCGCGAATAGTCTGGCGAATGGGATTACAAGTGGCGGATCTCTCGCACAGGGAGCAGCGACGAATGTTTCGACGCTTACATCAACCGGGTTCGGCACGTCTTTAACGGATTTATCGGCGGTTGGCATGCAGGCGACAACAAGCCTTGCCGGAGGCATTACGGCAAATACAGGAACAGCGGTGGGAGCTGCCTCAACAATGAAAAGTCAGGTTGAAAATGCGGCTGCAACGGAGGTAGATGTAAAAATTAATGCGGACACAGCAAGCCTTGAGAGTTTTCAGTCGGCAATTTCTTCTTTTGCAAGTCAGGCGGCATCAGGGATCCAGGCAGTTCCGCAGGCGTTTACGACAGCAATGACAACGATCAGCGCAGTTGTACAATCGCATATGAATGCTTCAAGCGCAGCCCTGGAAGCCGGGACAAGTGCTATGAGCAACGCGTCATCTGCTTTTGTAGCCAGCTTTACAGTTCTGTTTACTTCTGGATTTACGGCAGTGTTGGCAATCATAACAGCCACGATGGCGGCAATGGCAGCCGCCATGAGCAGCTCATGTAGTCAGATGATTTCTATCGCTTCTTCCTGCGTCTCTTCTATACAGAGCATATTTGCAAGCGCAAATTTATATGGTGCAGGTGTAAACATGATGTCGGGGCTTATCTCCGGAATGAATGCTATGGCTGGCTCTGTTATGGCGACAGCGAGCAGCATTGCGAGCCAGGCAGCGGCAGCGATTAACAATGCTTTAAAAATCCATTCCCCCTCCAGGGTGACGATGGAATCTGGAGAATATACCGGAGAAGGTTTTGCTATCGGCTTACAAAATATGAAAGAAAGGGTCGTGCAAGTATCGGAAGATCTTGCAGTAAATTCTCGCGTAAGTATTCAGCGGCCGCGGGCAACATATACGCCGAGTGCTCCAAGCGTGAGCAACGTAAGCACGAGCAACCAGAACAACACGTACAATCCGCAGTTTATCCTGAACCTCAATGGAGCAAGTGCTACAGACAGCAATAAGCGCAAAATACAGCGCTGGGTAAAAGAAAGCATCAATGAGGCGTTTGACAGCATGGGGCGCAGGAATCCGCAGACTGTGTATGTATAAGGCGGTGAATTATGGCATTAATCAATAATAATTATATCTTTGTCGAAGAGGAAACAATAAATGTAAATGTCCGTGTAAGCGAGCACCCTGTAGAAAAAGGGGTGCCCGTAACGGATAATATAAGAAAAGAACCAGTGACTATACAGATAAAAGGTGAGATTGTAGGGAAAAACGCGAAATCTGTATTGGATAAACTGAAAGGATACAGTGAAAAAGGAACCCTTGTGAAATATATCGGCTGCAGAACATTAAATAATGCGCTTCTCCTTGATGTGAAAGGCAGTTTTAGCAGTAAAATAAAAGGCGGTTGTACTTTTTCGGCAGAAGTTCGGGAATTTCGGATTGCAAAAAGTCCTTACAAAGCACCGGCAAAATCTCCGGGAAAGAAGACGCCTTCCGCCGGAACCCAGCAGGTACAGGCAAAGCCAAAACCGAAACGATACTATACTGTAAAACCAGGGGATTGTCTCTGGAACATAGCAAAGTCATATTATGGTGATGGCGCAAAGTACACAAAAATATATAATGCAAACCGGAATATTATTAAAAATCCTGATCTGATTTACGATGGACAGAAGATTTTGATTCCGTATTAAGGTGGTGAAAATGAAGGATAGAATTGAAATAGAACTTGACTTGATACCGTACAATTTTGATATTGTGCTGGCTGGTGAGCTTTTTAATTTAGAGTTTTTTTACAATTCCGTTGGAGATTTTTACACCGTCACACTCCGAAGCGGTGATGATGTCCTTGCGTATAATGAGCCTATCGTATACGGTGTTGAATTGTTTAAAAATGTGTATGTTGCTGATAAATTCCCACGCTTGTCCATCGTTCCGCTCGATGAATCGGGGACAAATGAGGTTGCCAATAAAGCTACATTTAACAGAACTGTCTTTTTGACTATTGATAACGATGAGTAGGTGAGATATGGGAAGCGAATATGTTGTGAAAAATAAAAAGGATAATGGACATTATTCCAGAGTTATCAAATCAATAAAAGCCATTGCCGGAGCTATCCCGGGAGAGCCTACAGGCTTATATGATACAAAGGTTGTTATTAAAACCGGGAATGTAACCATAGACAAGGATTCCATAGACTGTGAGTTTGACATTCCATTTGACGATGATGCAGAGGCAAATGAGGGCGAAATTGTGGTGTACAATCTCACAGACAAGACAATCCGACAGATAAAGAAAGGGAGTAAAATCACAATCACAGCCGGATATGGCAAAGACGTGGGAGTGATTTTTGAAGCTGCAATTTCCAAGGTCAAAACACTTTATGAGGATCTGGACAAGGTTACTTATATTTATGCTATTGACGGAAAAGGAAAGCAGGAGCGGGAAATCTCTGAAATTTCTTTTTCAGAAGGAACCAAAGCGTCTACTATCCTTAAGAACCTCATTGGGAAAACCGGAATGCCGATCGCTGTTTTTAAAATAAAGCGAGATTATACCTTTAAGGATAAAACAACGGTTGATGGAGGATTGATGGAGGGAATCCGGAAGTATGCACAGATTTGCGGCGTTTCTGCCTATGTATGCAAGTCAAAAATCTATGTATGTCCTCTTTCCTACGGGGAGAACACAAACTTTGTTCTGTCGGCAGATACGGGGCTTTTAAGCGTATCGGAGTTTGAAGAAGAACAAACTGCAGAGGAATATACAGACATCATAAAAGGTTATGAAATTGAAATGCTCTTGCAGCATCGTATCCAGACTGCAAGCATTATAAATTTGCAGTCTAAGAACGCAAAGGGAACATACCGGGTAAGGGAAGGCTCCCATAGCTACGATGGAGAGAATTTTGTAACGAAAGTGAAGGCGATCAGTGCGGCGCCATCATCAAAAAGCGATAAGTAAGGGAGGAATCAATATGTCAGGAGCAGCTTCTTTCCGCGGTATGATAGAAGAAGCCCTTTTAAACACACATACAGCATTTGTGGGAAAGGTTGTACAGGTCAACGGAGACGTTGCGGACGTACAGCCTTTAAATATGCTTGTAACTATGGAAGGAGTAAAGAAAAAACTTCCAAAGCTTGACAAAGTGCCGATTTTAAAAAGCGCAAGGAAATTTAAAAAAAAGTCCGCCGTGTCTTCTTCCAGCGGAGAACCTTCTCATGCACATACTGTGACACAATGGGAACCGGTAAAACCAGAGCCCGGTGACATTGTTTTTTGTGTCTGCTCTGACAGGGATATTTCAGACACGAAAAATGGAGATTTTGCCGTTCCGGTCAAGGGCAGACATATGCTCTCAAGCGCTGTTGTAGTCGGTATATTTTGAGGTGCGGAAATGAAGAATTTTTTACTTGATTCTGCCGGTGATGTTGTGATAAAGGGTAACCGGATACAGATGGTAGATGGAAACGATTTAAAAGCCCAGACTATCCGGCAGGTTATCGGCACAAACCTGGGAGAATGGTTTGGAAATGTGGAAGAGGGAATGGATTTTTCTTTACTCTTAACAAAGAACCCGGACCCGGAAATGATACAGGACGCCATACAGACGGCAATACACCAAGTAGATGAAAATATGGACATTACAGATTTTAATTTAACAATGGAAGGCAGAGAAGCGAGAATCATGTTTACTGCAAAATCTGATAATGAAGTGATAGAAATAGAGTTATAGTGAGGAGGTGAGAACATGGTATTGACAGAAAAGGGCTATAATCGACCTACATACAGCGATATTTTAGACCAGCAAATCGAGAGGGCAAAGCTGCTTTTTGGTGAAGATATAGAGACAGATGAAAAAACGCCTCTTGGAAAGTATATCCGCATTAACGTCCAGGACATAGCAGAGTTGCATGAGATTTTGGAAACCGTGTATTATGCCAGATTCCCGGATAGCGCAACCGGACAGAGTCTTGACCGCCTGTTGCCGTTTGCTGGAATCACACGAAATCAGGCGTCTTACGCAAAACATAAAATCAAATTTACCGGAACTGCAGGAGAAACAATTCCGGGCGGTTTTTTAGTTGCGGCGGGAGAATTGCAGTTTTATACCCTTGAGGATTATTTAATCGGTGATGGCGGGACCGTAACAGGATTTGTTTATTGTGAGCAGTCCGGTTCCATTGGAAATGTACCGACCGGGAAGATCGATACTATCGTGGAATCTTCTCCAGACGTTCTTTCCATTGAGCATCTTGGCGTTGTGGTATATGGGGAAGATATTGAGAATGATGTCGCTCTCCGGATTCGATTCCATGAATCGGTTGCCGGTGCAGGTTCTGCAACCGAAGATGCGATCAGGGGCGCTATATCAAGAGTGCCTTTTGTTGACGGGGTGGAAATCGTCGAAAACGATACAGACAAAACAGTTGACGGAATCCCGCCACACTCTTTTGAGTGCTTTGTTTTAAGTCCGGAATCTCAGGATAAACTTGTTGCAGAAGCGATTTTTTCAAAAAAACCGATTGGAATCAAGTGCATCGGGAAAATAGAGGTTGAAGTGGCGGATAAAGGCGGAAAGCCTCATATTGTGCGTTTTTCTCGTACAATCCGAAAAGAGATATACATGAAAATCTCTATTAATACAAGCAGTACGTTCGAGCATGATGGAATACAGCAGATCAAGGACAATATCGCTTGGTATATAAACAATTTAAAAAACGGCGAGGACGTGTATCTGTCCAGTATTTTTGGATATATCCACGAAATCGCTGGAGTAGTAAATGTTCCGAGCCTGCAGTTATCCACGGACGGGAGCGAATATAAATCTGCGAATATCGAGGTGGGGCTCAAAGAAGTTGCCAGAATTGAATTGGATAACATCGAGGTCACTGTGGAGGGAATGATCGCCAATGTCTAAAGAGCATAATGTAAAAAGGCTGCCGGACGCATACCGAAAGGATAAAGACAGCAACAATTATAAGTTGTTGGAATTGGACAGCCGGGCGGCGGAAGAACTGAAAAAAGACATAAAAAGTGTGCATGACAGCCTCGATCTGCAGCTTGCCTCTGGACCAACGCTTGACCTTTACGGTAATATGCTGGGGCAAAAACGAGGGCTTCTGAACGATACTCAGTATCGCTATATGATTTATACCAGGATAGGGCGGAACATTGTAAAAGGGGATTATAACTCTGTTATGGACGTCATTGTCCAGATGTTTAATACAGAGCATGGAAACATTACCCTGGACGATTTTGAACTGAAGGAAACGGATTCTTCCTGTAAAGTGCGTCTCACGAAGTTTCCACTGTTTGTTCTTGTGAATGCCGGATTTTCGAGCAAACAGGCTGTTCAGATGATAGAGAGTCTTCTCCCTATATGCGTGACACTGGACGCGGACAATTTCGAAGGAACCTTTGAATTTGCCGAGCTTGACAATGAACTTGACAATGAAAGGGGATTTGGAAACATTGAACAGACGATCGGCGGTTATTTAGGACTGCTTCTCGGGGAAGACGAAAAAATCCCAATATTACCATTATAGCAAGGGAGGGAGATAACAATGGATTTTATAAATACGCCGCAACGTTGGGAGAATCAAGGCGTAAAACCTACAGATGAGCTTGCAAAAGAAGGATTCAAAGCAGGATATAAGCCACCTGCGGCATATTTCAATTATTTATTCCACAATTATTACGAGTGCCTGAATGAATTACAGGAAGCGGTATCGAATGGTACATCAGATGCTGATTTAGAGGATTTGAAGAAGAAAATTACTACGTTAGAAGAAACCAAAGCCAACAAGCCCAAACCCCTCAATGTCACTATCCCCCACACAGCCTGGACAGGCTCAAAGGCTCCATACACTGCCACTATCACAGTGGACGCTCTTACTGGTGCGGAGACGGAATACGTGGAGGTATTTGTCCCTTACGAGGCGACCACAGAGCAAAAGACTGCATGGGCTGAGGCAGGTGTAGCAAGTGGAGATAACAAGGCAAAGCAGCTTATCTTAGAGGCACTGGGGGATAAGCCGGGGATTGATATACCGATTACGCTTATTATCAGAGAGGAGTAAATATGGCAGTATGGAACAGGGACTTGATAGTCCAGAAAATTGATAAAGTCTTAGGCGATACTAAGCAGATTTTAACAGCCTTATCTGGTGGGACGGGTGCGGTTAAGAGTGTGCAGAGGGGGACGGCGAGGTTTACAGCCAAGGGATTTGGCACTGGGACTCAGCTAAGCCGAATAGAGCCAGCACGGGAATTGCTCGTCACACTCAGCCCTATTAATCCTCAAAAATGCATCGTCTTAATTGAAGGGGTGGCAAAGTACGACGACTACAGTAATACAACACGGTTCACGCCCGTTATAATTGGCGAGGTCACTAAAAATGCCGTGCGATTCAAATTGCCAAGAATTGACGGGAGTAATGGGATGGGAACGAGCGATTACGAAGTGCCAAAAGGCTCTACATTTCCACCAGAGGGGTTGGAATGCCTTTCTAAAACAATTTTTAGCTGGCAAGTCATCGAATTTTATTAAGGAGGGAAGTCCATGAGATACGCACAAATCACAGATTCCGGCTATGTCATTTCGGACAGTTACCTTACTGACAAGGTTGAGCTTCCGGATATGATTCCCATTCCGGAGGATTTTGACCTTACCAATAAGAAATATGTGGGCGGCAAATGGGAAAGTTATACCCCAGCACCGCCACCCGAACCACAGCCGTCGGAAATGGATATGTTAAAAGCTCGTGTGGCGGAAATCGAAAACGGACAAAACGCTATGATTTCTGGTGCTCAAGAAGTTGTAAAAAACGAATCAAGTCAGGCTCACGCCTGAGAAAGGAGAAATATATGTTTATGTTTACCCCCCCCCAGACTAAAATAGTCTACTTTACAGAGAGCAGGTGGTTACGATGCCGGTAATCATCAGGGGCTCTTTTGCAAATGGAAATGGGATTAATCTTGATGACTGTACCAAAATATCTGTAGCGAGTACATTGGATGGGAACGAGATTAAGTGGACAGACCCGCAGGACATAGTTTTTAATGACAAAACAACTGCGCAATGGATAGGTACTAAGCTTGTTAGGAAAACGGGCGGTTATCCGACCAGTGAGACGGATGGCACAGTCTTGATTGACAGCAAAGTTAGAAATGCTTACAGCAGTTCTGCTTTTAAGGACACAACTTGCGTGGAATTAGAAGAAGATATTGTGTATTATTGTTTATTCCCGTATACAAAAAAGGCAGTTACAAAGTCAGATAACAACCGTTTTACTGGCGAGATTTTGCACCTCGGATATGTTGACCCTGTGTTAAAAAATAACACATGGGAACGTATTGCAGAAGTGAGCGAAATGGGAGCGGCTTCAAAAGTTTGGAAGATAGGTGACGAAATAGACATAGAGCTGGATTGGTCATTGGCTGGGCGGTATCATACTCACAAAGAAACAGTAACTCTACAGATTTATGATTTCAATCACTTTGATAAATCTGACGGCAGTGGAAAAGCTGGAATATGTTTTGGAACTAAAAACTTGTTGAGGTATGAAGAACTGGTTTCTGATATAGGTTATTCGTGGAATACAACAAGGTACAAAACATTTTTAATGCCGCAAATATACAATAGTTTTCCGGCAAATATAAAAACCAAAATAAAAGAAGTCAATACTTATGCTTCGCAGAAGGGAGGCAAGGTTGGAGATGGAGTGTTGTCAAAGGATTATATTTTCCTGCCAGGATTAAGCGAATGTGTCTCTTCAAGTGATGTACAGTATGAGAAAAAACAAATTCGTTTCCCTATTTTTACTGACAATAAGTCAAGAATCAAGAAACTTGGTGGTGATAGCGGCTCTAATCATTCATGGCCGACACGAAGCGTAAGCTATTTGGATTATGCGTTGAATGGTTTTTATGATGGAGAATTTAATGTACGCATGACAAGCGAATCACGGTCTGGAATTTGTTTCTGCTTTAACATTTAGGAGGTGACATAGATTTGTTTAAAATAAAAACAGCTCATGCCGAAGAAGTGATTGAAAAGCTTACTTATATAAAACTGCAATCTAATGGTGTGATTATCACCTGTGAAAACAAAGAGGAAGCACATGGAGTTTTAAACAAAGATTCCTCTTTGATTTACGCTTTTGCTAATAGCCCGATCGCAGACAGATACGAAATAGCGGAAGCCTATCCCATTGCGCTTGACGAGTATTTGGACGCGTATCTGGCGGAGAGAAGTATTACCACATTGCCTCAAAGGGTGGATATTTTAGAAACACAAAATAGTGCGCTTATCGAAGGAGCGCAGATTGGAGGTACCGTATGAGTGCAGAAACAAAAGAAGTAAAGAAACCAACAGTCGAGGATTTTCGTGAGTTCGGAAAAAAGGTAGGCGAGACAGCCAAAAGCGCTACCGAAAACAAAGATGCTACGGCGGAGCTGTCCACAACAGTAGACAGCATATTGACAGAGATACTGCCATCCCTTATGGGTATGTAAATATAAAAAACAAAAATCAAAGGAGAAAAGGAGAATGAACAGTATGACAACATTTATCGCGAGAATGATTATGGAGCAGGCAGACAGAGCAACAGAGAAAGGACAGGACAAGTACAGAGCATACTTTGTAAGAACAAAGCTTTATGAAAAGTGGAGAAAAGATGTGGAAACCATTCTGGAAGCAGACGGCTACGGCGACTGTATTGTAACTGAATGAAGCATCGGGATGGCAGTATTCAGGGAGGTTTTTACCTCCCTGAGCATTTTATATGATGCAGTGTTTATGAGGAGGTAAAATTGGACGCGCTTTTAAAAGTATTTGGAGATTTAAAAGTAGCTACCGTAGTCCTTGTGATTGCGGCAGTTATTTTTTTGGCAAAAATCTATAAAATTGTTGCCGCACATTTTCGGGAAAAATACCGGATTGAAATGGAAAAAGAAGAACAGATGAAAGGTATACTGGAACAGGTTAAGATGTACCCGAAATGGCGGGAACAAAGTATCGAGAGACAGAAGGAGTTTACCCGCGCCATTGATAATTTGCAGAAAAATCAAGCGGAAATAACAAAGGAATTGAAGGACATTGAGGAACGTCGGAAGAAAACGAAGCGGAATGAGCTTCGGGACCGGCTTCTGCAGACATATCGCTATTTTACCAACAAGGAAAAAAATCCATTATTAGCATGGAGTGAGATGGAGGCGGAAGCATTTTGGAAGGTCTTTGGAGACTATGAAGATGCAGGCGGTGACGGTGATATGCACACCACGGTACAGCCAGCCATGCGCCGTCTGGAAGTCGTACCCATGCACGAACAGGAAAGGGTAAGCGCCCTGATGCAGAGCAGGAGATGATGAAATGAAAAAAAGAAAGAAAATGAAAACATTGGACATTGTCCTGCTCTGCGTGTTTGGGTATATGATATACCTTAACTGGCAGATGCTTGAGGTGTTCCGGGAATTTGGGAGCGCTCCGGAAACTGCGTGGTGCGCATTAATTGCTGCGCTTATCGGAGAGTGCGGGATCTGCGGCTGGATTAAGACCAGCAAAGAGCGCAACCGGAGAAAAAGAGAAGAAACAGAAGAACTTGAAGAAATGGAGGATGAGAAATTATGAGCATGGAAGTGTTTTTGATGCTGTTACTGGGAGTGTCGATTGCGACGGGGCTTTTTACGGAGGCGCTGAAAAAGCTGTTTGATGAGTGCGGGAAGGTGTACAAGTCCAATATCCTTGCAGGAGTTGTCTCCGTAGTTTTATCACTGGCAGCAGGAGCAGGATATATCATCATGGTTGAGACGCAGCTTAATGCCAAGATGGCGGTAATATTGATTGCCCTTGTGCTGTTGAGCTGGCTGTGTGCTATGGTTGGGTACGATAAGGTTATGCAGGCGATTTCGCAGATTAAGATTGCAAAGATTCGAAGCAAATAAAAAGAATGTATTGCCTATATATAAGGCAATGTGATATGATACCAAGCGGAACAACCGTGTTACAGGGTGGCTGACCTCTATTCTTACATAGAATGGGGGTGGTGCTGATGAACAATAATCATTTTGATTTCAAAGACCTTATGTCTTTTGGCATGTTCATTCTATCGCTGCTGACATTCATTTATTTGATTTGTCACTGATATTTTAAAGCATAGAAAAACCACCCTCAATACTTTGGCGAGTTTAGGGTGGCATTTTCTATGTTAGTCTAAACAGGTCAACCCCTTGTGGGCGGTTGTTCCTTTATCTATATTATAGAGCAGGTAATAAAATAATGCAATGATTTTTTGAGAGCTTGAAGACAAGCTCTCTTTTTAATGGAGAAAAGCCTATGAACACTGAACAGAAAAAAGTATTACGAAAAATCATCTACGCCGTGGAAACAGGTGGACAGGTCTACGGTAAGCAGGACTATAAGGATTTTACGGAGGCATACACAAACAGCTCTAATGAGCACGCCATCACCATAGGAGCGGGACAGTGGTACGGACCGGAGGCAAAGACGCTGTTGCAGCGGATCAAGAAAGCGAGCCCGGCAGAGTGGCAGCGCCTTGATACAGCAGGAGTCTGGGGAGATGTGCAGAAAGCGGACTGGGATACTTATAACATTTCTTCCGGATCGGCAAAGGCAAAGTGCATTGTGGCACTGATTGGAACAGCAACTGGTATCAAATGCCAGGATGCTTTGCTTGATGAGCAGATGGATGTTTACGTCCGAGAAGCCGAGAACCTTGGTGTAATAGATCCGGCAGGACAGGCTATGTGTGCTAATTTCCGGCATCAGGGAGGATTGCCGGCGGTAAAACGTATCCTTACCAAGACAACCAAGCCGTACACGCTGGACAGTCTGTATAAGGCTTGTCAGAGCGATACGGGCAATCAGGTGGGAGCGTATAAGAGCCGCCAGAATTTTGTTTATAACTCATTAAAAAAATATTTTCCGGAAGGAGGAAATGATATGGCAAACGACAAGGCAATCAACGCTTTAATCAAAATTGCAGAGGGGGAAATCGGATACCTCGAAAAGAAATCCAACAGCCAGCTTGACAGCAAAACCGCCAACGCAGGAAGCGCAAATTATACAAAATACTGGCGTGATGTATACCCGTCCTATCAGGCACAGCCCTGGTGTGCAGCCTTTGTGAGCTGGTGCATGATGAAAGCTTTTGGGCTTGATACAGCCAAGAAGCTCCTGAAGCACTGGCCATATACATATTGCCCGACACTAGGAGATTTATTCACCAAAAATGCAAATCCAAAGGTCGGGGATATTGTTATCTTTTATCGTGGCGGCGAGTTTGCCCATACCGGCATCGTGACAGCGGTTTCTGGAGACAGATTCGAAACGATAGAAGGGAACACGTCCGGGGCGTCTGGAATCGTAGATAATGGCGGCGGAGTATGCCGAAAGAGTTATTACAACAGCAATCTGCCGGGAACCAAGTTTTGTACGCCGGATTACAGCATTGTAAAAAATACGAACACCGGATCCGGAACAACATCTCAGTCGGCAGACGAAAAGAAAATGAACACAGTTGCTTACGTGGCCAGAATGACCAAGGACTGCAAGTGCTATGTAGAGCCGGGCGGAGCGCAGGCAAAGATGTTCCCGCTTCTTAAAAAGGATGCGGTCGTTGATGTAATGCAGTATAGCAAGAGCGATTCCAGCGGTAAAAAATGGTATTTTATCAGGATTCCACATCCGACGGAAGGGTTTGTTTTTGAGTTCGTACCAAGCGGGTATTTCCGACAGCTTAAATAAAATACCCAGAAGATTCGAATTCGCTGGCTTATTTTTGAGAAATAATAATCTTGTCGAAAAATGGTAGAAAACAACAAAATACTGTGATATTATAGATTTGCTGCCAAACCTCCAGCAGAAAGGAGGTGAAGTTAATGCTAGAATTAATCATCACATTTTTTGTTTCTGTTGCAGCAGGTATAGTTAGCTACTATATCTGCAAATGGCTTGATAGAAACGACAGGCAGTAAAAGCCTAAAGGTATAAGCCACCTTACATAAATGGAATAGAAAACCCCAGAAGTCTCGACCACTTCCGGGGTTTTCGTTTTTCGCTAATGCTAGAATCATCACATTCTTTAGCTATAACTATAATATGCCACTTCTAAGAAAAAGTCAATAAGCTCTTTCATCTGTTGGAATTCTGTTCAACTGCTTCGCTCCTGCAGAGCTCATCTAAAGTTACACCAAGAGCATCAGCCAATTTGATGGCAGTATCAACTTTGCAACGGTCAAAACGTTCAATATCTTCTATGGTCCGAAGGGGAACTCCGGAAAGCTCAGATAATTTTCGGGCAGAAAGCCCCTGTTGGTTACGGATTATTTTGACATTCATGTTATGCCTCCTTAAAAGAATAATAAAATTAAGCCGGTTACAATAATGATAAGCCAAATAACAGAAAGAATAAGCAATAGTATCTGTTTTGCTGATTTTTTCATATTGCACAGGAAATGGGAATGTGTTATATTTTGGTTGGGGAGGTTTCCCTCCCCTTATTGCTTATCGGAGACTTTCAATTACCATCTTAATGACGGCTAAGAGAGTTCCGATTTCTAATGTGAGCTGAGTAAGTGCTGCAATCACTTTTCTCAGCTCTTTTATTTTCTTATCCATTTCCTTCGCACCTCCTTTCTATGATTTAATTATACCACGTTATAACGTGGTTGTCAAGGAAAAGATGAGGGAAAAAGAAGAAAATTATATAAAAAACAATTCCCCAAAGCTATAACGCCCTGGGGAATTGAAATATTGTATCATCTTATTAAATATGTTAAAAAATTGATTAGTCACACATTAGTCACAAATAAAAAATGAAATGCCGCTAAATACAAGGAAAAAGAATATTTCGATTTAGAGATTGTTTAGAGAAAACCCTGTTAAGGTAGTAGCATAAACAAAAAGGAGGTTACACATGAGCTGGTATCATAAACATAAAAGGAATATTGCTGCAGCAATGGGTGTCTGTGTTGCAGCGGGTAGTATTGCCGGTTTTACAGGCTGTGGAAAGGAGGCAGTTTCTTCTTCCAAATCTGACGAAAACGGAAAAAAGGCTTCAGAAGAAAAAGCAATGGGGAGATACCTGGAGGAGGAGCTTGCTGTTCCGGAAGGGTGTTCGCAGATTATAGCAATGGAACTGCTGGAAAATGAAACAATGCGTCTTGTGTATTTTACAGAAGATGGTGTGCAGGTGAGTGATTCTAAGGACAGAGGAAAAACATGGGAAGCGCCAAAAAATATGCGGGAGCTTGCAAAAGCGGACGACAATCTGGAGTTTGGTTCTTCTGTGGCTCTTGCAAAGGACGGAGGAATTTTCACCACATTTCTGGAAATGCAGGATGAAGAAAATTATGTCCTTCATTATTTTTATATTTCTCCAACGGGAGAAGCAAAGGAACTGGATTTAAACGAGGCAGTAGGAGGATATGTTTTCAGCTGCAGTTTTTCGGATAAGGGAAATCTTCTGTTATCTTCCAGTGATGGGGTAAAGGAAATAAACCCTCAAGATGGAAGCATCGTGCATACGTATGATGCAGGCAGCATGGTGACGATATTTGACACAGTGGGAAGCAGGCTAATTTCCGCTGTGGATACAGAGATTCATTATTATGATATGGAAACAGGAAAACCTCTGGAAGAAGAGGAGGTTCTGACAAAAGAAATTTCTTCCAATCCGGATAATTTGCAGATGACAGGAGTGGGCATCAATAATCTTCTATTTATTGATGGAGATGAAAAGGACAGCCTTTTCTATGTAAGTCATGACGGAATTTACAGATATGCTTTTGGAGGAAGCGTTGTGGAGCAGGTGGCAGACGGAAAATTAAATTCCCTCAGTTCTCCGGACATAGCGTTCACAGCTATGGTGAGGGATAAGGACGGTGCGTTTTATCTGGCAGTTTCTGATATGAGCCAGAGTGATCCTGTGGGAAGAATCTGCAAGTATGTGTACTCAAAAGATACGCCAGCTGTCCCGGACACAGAACTTACCGTATATTCTCTTACAGACGATGACTTTCTGCGTCAGGCAGCAGCAGCCTTCCAGAAAAAATATCCGGATATTTATCTGAATCTGGAGACCGGTATGACAGGAGAGGATGCAGTAACAGAGACAGACGCATTAAAAGCATTAAATACGGAAATTATGGCGGGAAAAGGACCGGATATTCTTCTTATGGACGGCATTGCAGCAGATACGTATATTGAGAAGGGGATGCTTGAAGATTTAAGCGGGATTTTAAAAGATGCAGATATTCTGGAAAATATTATAGAACCTTATAAAGACGGGGATGGAAAAATATATCAGATGCCTGTAAAATTCGGTATTCCGTATATGCAGGGAAAGAAAGAATATGTGGACGCAATTTCTGATCTGACCTCTATGGCCGATACCATAGAATCACATAAAGAAGAGTATACAAAAGATATGCTTCCATTTGTAAGTTCATATAGTCCGTATATGCTGTTGAAGGGACTTTCAGCAGTGAACATGTCTGCCTGGGTAAACGAAGACGGAACTCTGAATCAGGCAGCAGTACAGGAATTTTTAGAGCAGACAAATCGGATTTATCAGAGTGCGAAGGCACCGGCAGAGGAACAGCTTGCTGCATTTGGAGTAACAGCAGAAGAAATGGAAGAAGCCAATGAAGTCAGAAATCTTTATTCGGAATATGGTGCAGTATTTTCTCAGTTTGGAATAGGAGGCCTGAGTTTGATTTCAGAAAGTAACATTTTGGAAACAGGAGGTATCTATTCTCCTTCTGACTTACGTTCCATTTATTCGGTAGAACAACAGGGCGATGGTATTTCCGGAAAATTATGGAATGGTCAGGCAAAAGATGCCTTTATCCCTCAGAAGATTGTGGGAATCAGCGCCAAATCCTCAGAAAAAGAGGCGGCAGAAAAATTCGTAAGTTATTTATTCAGCGACGAAGGACAGCGAGTGGGATCGTCCAACGGTCTTCCTGTAAGAAAGTCTGTTTATGAAAACGTATCTTACTGGATGGGCAATGCAAAAGAAGGAGATGTGACTTCTGTTACAAGCAGCTATAACAATCAGACAGGAGAAAGTGTTGACTTAAGCATTGTTCAGCCGGGAGAAAGTGTAATCAAAGAAATTCAGGAGCTTGGAAAGACACTGACAGAACCGGTGAAAGAAAACCGTATGATTTTAAGTGCCGTTCTTGATGCAGGAGCTTCCTATATAAAAGGAGAGATTTCCGTAGAAGAAGCAGTAGAAAAAGCAGCATCACAGGTAAACTTGTACTTATCAGAATAAAGAAATAAAAGAAAAAGCGGGTTCGTTTTCCATGAGATAAATGGAAAGCGAACCCACTTTTTATAATGGTGATTAATAAAATACTTCCATACAGTAGCCAACGCCGCGGACGGTTTTTAAATTGAGAGTGCTGCCTACGGATTTCAGGCGGCGCCTTAAAAAGTGAATATAATTATCAAGATTCCCCTCCTCCACATCGCTGTCCATACCCCATACGCGGTTTAAAAGAACAGTTCGGGTAAGAGTCTGCCCAGGATTTCTTAAAAAAATTTCCATAAGACTTCCCTCCCGTTTGGAAAGGGTACATTCAGAATCCTCTTTTGACAAAAGATTGCTTTCCGGGTCAAAGGAAACGTCTCCCAGACGAAGAATGGAGGAATCGTCCCATTTTCCGGGACGGCGCATAAGACAGCGTATTCTTGCAAGAAGCTCCTCGAAAGCAAAGGGTTTTACCATATAGTCGTCTGCTCCGCATTCCAGTCCGCAGACCTTATCATTTAATTCTCCAAGTGCAGTGAGAAAAATAACAGGTGTGGAGACATGGGAACGCCTTGCTTCTTTTAGAAGAGTCACGCCGTCCATATGAGGAAGCATTCTGTCCAGGATTACAAGGTCATGGCTTTTTTCCTGCATATAATAAAGACCTTCTTCTCCGTCGTGACACAGCTCCACAGAAAAATCTTCTTTTTCAAGCTGAAATTTCATAGCTTTTGCAAGCTCTTTGTCATCTTCAATTATTAAAATCTTCATGTTTACTTCCCGCTTTCTGTGTATATTGAAAAGATGTTTTGATAAAAGGTGCCGTTTGATCCCGGCATTATCTAAATAGTATAACATGGAAATCTTGAAGTTATCTCTAAAAATGAAAAAAGTCTTAGAGAAAAAATAGAGAAAAGCCTGCTATAGTAGGGATAACAGAAAGAAAGGCGGCAGATATATGAGAAAAAAAGCAGCAAAATGGAAGGGGATTTTCTTTCTTCTTCCCAGTTTTTTTGGAGTGTGCCTATTTTGGCTCATTCCTTATATAGATGTAATCCGGCGCTCTTTTTTTGGAGCGGTGAGCGGAGAGTTTACAGGATTTTCCAATTATGTGACCATATTTCAAAATTCGGCATTTCAGCTTGCTGCAAAAAACACCCTTCGTTTTTTTGCAGTATGTATTCCACTACTTGTGTGTTTATCTCTGGGAGCGGCTGTTTTTATATCCGGGCAGAAACACTTTCGTCAGATGACAAAAAGTTTCTTTTTGCTGCCTATGGCAATCCCGGTTGCTTCTGTTGTTCTTTTGTGGAAGCTTATGTTTCACGACCAGGGACTTTTAAACCATTTTCTTTCCTTTTTCTCCATAGATGGACAGGACTTCATGAATACGAAAAGTTCTTTTTATGTACTGGTATTTAGCTACATATGGAGAAATCTGGGATACGACATTGTACTCTGGCTTGCGGGGCTTTCAGCAATTAATACGTCTTTGTATGAATCGGCAAGAGTAGACGGAGCGGGAGAGTGGAAGTGTTTTACAAAAATTACACTGCCCCTTTTGCTTCCTTCCCTTTTTACCATAGTGGTTCTTTCTCTTTTAAATGGATTTAAGGTATTTCGGGAGGCATATCTTGTAGCCGGGGATTATCCCCAGGAAAATATGTATCTTCTGCAGCATCTTTTTAATAACTGGTATAGAGATTTATCGCTTGATAAAATGTCTGCTGCTGCAGTGGTAACAGGAGCTGTGATCCTGGTTTTGATTTTATTTCTTCAAAAAGCATGGGAAAGGGAGTGAGTCGGAATATGAAAAAAACAGGAACCTTTATTTGTGTTTGTTTTGCGCTGCTTGCCGCGTTTCCGGTGTTCTTTCTTGCAGCCGGCTCTCTTATGGGAGCAGGAGAATTAAAAGAACTGCTCCAGCCGATTCTTACAGGGGGAGAAGGATTTGCTTCCTGGAAGATGCTTCCAAGGTATCCTACCCTTCGTTCGTATGTGGAACTTCTTCTGGATTCTCCGGAATTTTTCGTTATGTTCTGGAATTCCGTAAAGCTTACGGGAGGGATCCTTGCAGGGCAGATTCTTGTGGGCGTTCCGGCAGCCTGGGGCTTTGCGAGATTTTCCTTTCCCGGAAAAAAACTTCTTTTTATCATATATATTGCCCTTATGATGATGCCCTTTCAGGTTATGATGTTAAGCAATTATCTTGTTTTGGACAGACTGAGCCTTTTGGACACTCTTATGGGGATTATTCTTCCGGCTGTGTTTTCTACTTTTCCGGTGTTTATTATGTATCGTTTTTTTGAGGGAATTCCGGAAGCGCTTATGGAGGCGGCAAGACTTGACGGAGCAGGAGAATTTATGCTTTTTATTCGTGTGGGGCTGCCTCTTGGTTCTCCTGGAATCATATCTGCTATGGTTCTTGGATTTTTGGAGTACTGGAATTTAATTGAACAGCCGATGGCGTTTTTAAAGACAAAAAGTCTGTGGCCTTTGTCTTTATTTCTTCCAAACATCAGTCTGGAAAAGGCAGGACTTGCATTTGCGGCATCTGTTGTTGTACTGCTTCCGGCAGTTCTTGTATTTCTGGCAGGGCAGGATTATCTGGAACAGGGAATTATTTCTACGGCAATTAAGGAGTAAGAGATGGATAAACAAAGAAAATTAGTGAAATGGATTGTAATATTTTTTGCAGCAATGCTTGTATTTACTTTTTTATCAAGAGCAGCAGATTCTTTGAATGTTGCAAATGTGGATACAAAGAAGATGCAAAATCAGGTGATTGCCCATAATGTAAAAGGAACCGGAAGAGTGGAGGGAACAAAGGAGCAGGCTGTATTCGTCCTCGCAGGTCAGAAGGTGGAGCAGGTATTTGCAAAAGAAGGGCAGAATGTAAAAAAGGGAGATACACTTTTTGTTCTGGATCAGGATACTTTACAGGAAACCGCAGAAAAAAAACAGATGGAAATTGACACTGCGGTAAGAAAAACAGAGGATTTAAAAAGTGCGGATTCTGTAGATGGACAGAAAAAAGAAACGGAAAAGGGTAGGGCACAGCAAAATTATAACGACGCCATAAAATATGGAGATATTAATATGGCAAATGCAAGAATGGAAGTAGATGCGGCAAAACAGAAACTTCAGGATTTCTATAATGAAAGAGCGCAGGCACAAAGCACACTGCCTCAGGGAGACGACAGTCTCTCCGACGGTTCTTCTGATCACCTGGAATCCGGAGAGAGTCAGGAAAACATACAGAGCGGAAACGGGGCAGACGTTTATACAAAAGAGCAGGAGATCGCCCTTCAGGAGGAAATACGGGCAAAAGAAGAAGCGTTGAATCAGGTAATTATTGCAAGAAATAAGGAGGTGCGCGAAGCAGAGAGGGCAGTTGAGGATGCACAGATGGCAGAGGCAACGGATGGAAGCCTGGAAAATGCAGAAGCAGAGCTTGCGGCTTTGCAGAAGGAGTTTAAGAAGCTGCAGGTAATTCTTGAGACAAAGGGAGAAGTAAAAGCGCCTGCAGACGGGGTGATAAAAAACATGAACGTTTCTACGGGAAGCCAGACAACAGAGGAGGCTTCTGTGATTCTTTATGAAACAGGGGGGAGTCTCCGTATGACGGGAACGATTTATAAAGATGATTTGAAATATGTGGAAATGGGAGGAACGGCATCTGTGAAGGGAAGCGGCGGAACAGAAATTCCGGACGCGCAGATAGAATCCATATCAGAGGTAGAGGAGGATAAAGACAGTCGCCGGATTTCCATTCTTCTTCCGGAAAATACCCTGTCTGTCGGGGAGACGGCAGAATTTTCCATCACAAGAGAGGAAGGACCGTTTACCACATGTGTTCCGCTGTCGGCGCTCCGAGAGGAAAATGGGAGAAGCTTTGTGTATGTAACGGATAAAGAAAATACAATTCTCGGAGAGCAGCTTGTGGCAAGGAAGGTAGAGGTAACTGTGCGGGATAAAAATAATTCGTATGCGGCTCTTGAAGAGGGGAGTCTTTCCAGCGAGCAGCAGGTCATTATAAGCACAGACAGGGAAATTTCGGAGGGCAGCCCTGTAAGGCTGCAGGAATCATGAAAGGCAAAAAATCCTCCTGCCGGTTTCGACAGGCGGGAGGTGTAATTCTCTGTTTTCTGGGAGTGCTTTGTTTTTTTTACGGGCTTCGCCTCTGTGGAGCATTACAAAAAAATCCTGGTGCTTCAGTGTTTTTATCCGGTATGTATCCAGATAAAGGGCAGGTGACAGAGATGATAGAAAAAGAGAGCAGGGCGGAAACTCCCACAGACGTATGCTTCTACTGGGAAGGAGGGATTTCTGTTTTGCAGTCTCAAAAATACGGAACGCAGAAAGAAGCAATGGTATGCGGTCTTTTGGGAGACGCTTCTCTTTTTGACGGAAGAGTGCAGGGATTTTCAAAGGAAGACAGAGAAGGCTGTATTATAGATGAAAAAACATCATATGCGCTTTTCGGAAGCAGGGAGGCGGCAGGAAGCGAGCTTCTTTTAAATGGAAAAACGTATGTGGTACGGGATACCATTCCCTGGAAGCAGCCCATGATTCTTTTCCGTCCTACAGACAGTAAAACTCTTTATACAAGAGCTTTTGTGCGGCCACAGCAGGGGGAGACAAAGAAAGGAGCGGGGGAGGCGTTTCTTTTAAGAAATGGACTAACCGGGATTTCCGCACAGAGTATGGAATTTTCAAAAGACTGGATTCCGGGGAAATGGTCTGATTTTTCCTTCTGGTCAGAGAAGTGGAAGGAGCTCTCTGAAGGCTTTCAGATGTATCTTATACTTCCCAAAACACCTGCAGAAACAGAGCAGATTGTGAAGGCTGTTCAGGCAGGAGCTGCTTTTCTTGGAACATTGTTATTGTGCCTTCTGGGAAGAAGCGTTATAATGAGAAAAACGAAAACAAATGAAGGAGGGCTTTCAAGTGGAATATTTGGTAAAGAGAATTAACACAAAAGAAGAAATAAAAAATTGTGAGCGTTTTGAAGTTTCCAATTATCAATGGGTGGACGGACCAAAGCCGGAAACCTGGGGATATATGGGTTACCTGGAGGGAAACGGTCTTTATGTAGAAATGTACTGTAAGGAATCCTCGCCCAGAACAGAGACGAATATGGAAAACGGAAAAAGCGGAAAGGTAAAAGGATTTCGCGTATGCGATGACAGCGCAGTAGAGGTTTTTCTTGGATTCGCAGATGAAGACGGGGAAATACGGGAAAGCTCCATGTATGTAAACTTTGAGATGAATTCTGCAGGAGCCCTGTACGCTGCATATGGAAAAGGAAGAAAAGGCAGAAGCCATTTTTCAGATGAGGTGTATGAATCTGTTCTTCCGGAAGTATATAAAGCTGAGGAGTGCTGGGGCATAAAGCTTCTGATTCCGGAAACTCTGATAAAAGAACTTGGGAAAGTGGACATAGAAAACGGAGATGTCTTTTACTGTAACTTCTACAAAATTTCCGAGACGCCGGAAATTGAGCATTATGGAACTTTTGCGGAAATTAAAAATAAAACGCCCAATTTCCATCTGCCGCAGTATTTTGCAAAAGCGAGAGTGGAATAAGATGAAAAAAAAGCAGGTTTTTAAAAGCCTGCTTTTTCTCCGCATAAAATAACGGTGATTCGTCCCGGGATGCGGGAATATCTTGTAACAAGAATCTGACAGCAGATGCAGTCAGGGCTTAAACAATTGCCGCAGATACCTGTTTTTGCACAGGGGGTATCTACACCGACACGCATAGCGTTTGGCGGACAGGCCAGTGTGCGCACGCGGTTATAAGCATCCTCTACGGAAGCACACATTTTGTCCATGCCGGCAAGGACGATAACATGAGCCGGACCGTGGGCAATGCAGGCAACCCGGTTGCTTGCACCATCAATATTTACAAGCTCCCCGTCTGTAGTGAAGGCGTTTGTGCTGGTGAGAAAATAATCGGCACAAACGACTTTTCCATAAAGCGCTCTTGTTTCTTCCGGAGTCTTTGCTGATTTTCTGTCGATAAATTCATAATTTCCCGTACGGATTGCTTCGCATACTCCGGCTTCTTCCATAGATTCCGTTCCGCCCCAGGTAACAGAAGAGCCTTCCGGGATCATGGAAAGAATCCGATTTTTTGCTTCTTCCTTTGTGGCACAGTAAAAAGCATCCATGTTTCTTTTGGCGAATTTTTTCTTCAGAGTTTCTGCTGCCAGTGCATAGCTGTCTTGTATAAATGACATATGAAACACTCCTTCCATCACAATTTGTTTTTTCATATTTTATCACGCAGAAAGGATTTTTTCAATTTTTAATTGAGAAGAACAGAAAAGTATGTTACACTAAACATAGTATGTATATTTTCTAGTAAAGGAGAATGAATATGGGAAAGATTGCCATTGTGACAGATAGTAACAGCGGCATAACACAGGACCAGGCAAAGAAGATGGGAGTGCACGTAATTCCCATGCCTTTTTATATTAATGAAACCCTGTATCTTGAAGGGGTAACTCTGACTCAGGAAGAATTTTATGAAAGACTGAAAAATGATGAGCCGATTTCCACTTCCCAGCCAAGCCCGGCAGAAGTATGCGGTCTCTGGGATATGCTTTTAAAGGAAAACGATGAAATTGTACATATCCCTATGTCAAGCGGACTTAGCAATTCCTGTGAAACTGCAATGGGACTTGCAAGAGACTACGATGGAAAAGTGCAGGTAGTAGATAATCAGCGGATTTCCGTTACCCAGTATCAGTCAGTGGCAGACGCCCTGGCGCTTCGTGAGGCAGGGAAAAGTGCAGCAGAGATTAAAGAGGTGCTGGAGGCGGAAAAACTGGAATCCAGTATTTATATTACCCTGGAAACTTTAAAATATTTGAAAAAAGGCGGACGGATTACTCCTGCTGCAGCTGCCATCGGAACAGTTCTGAATTTAAAACCAGTACTTCAGATTCAGGGTGAGAAGCTGGATGCTTATGCCAAAGTAAGAGGTAAGAAACAGGCTAAAAGAGCGATGCTGAAAGCAGCACAGGAGGATATGCAGGAACGATTTGCCGAATATAAAAAAGAGGGACTGATGTGTATCGAAGGCGCATACACAGGAAACCCGGAGGAAGCAGAAGAATTTAAAAAGGAAATTGAAGCGGCATTTCCGGGACATGAAGTCCGTATGGCGCCGTTGTCTTTAAGCGTTGCCTGTCATATCGGGCACGGAGCTCTGGCAGTAGCGTGTACAAAAAAAGTAAAAATTTGAAGAAGTCAAAACAGAAAATACAAGGAGTAACAAAGAGAGTATGAAAAAACTGATGGAACAGATGGCGGAAGAGCTTTCCGCTGCATTTGAAAAAGCAGGATACGACCCATCTTATGGAAAGGTAACCGTATCAAACAGACCGGACTTATGTGAATTTCAGTGTAACGGAGCAATGGCAGGAGCAAAGGCATATAAAAAAGCTCCTTTTATGATTGCGGATGAAGTAGTGGCAAATCTTGGAGAAAATTCTGTGTTTTCAATGGCAGAAGTAGTAAAGCCGGGATTTATAAACCTTCGTGTAAAAGAAGATTTTCTGGCTGAATATCTTGAAAAAATGGCGCAGGATGAAAAGCTTTCCGTTACAGCAGCAGAAAATCCAAAAACTATTATTATTGATTATGGCGGACCGAATGTGGCAAAACCTCTGCATGTAGGACATCTTCGTTCTGCGATTATCGGAGAGAGCATTAAGAGAATCGGGCGTTTTGTGGGACATAAAGTAATCGGAGATGTACATCTCGGAGACTGGGGTCTTCAGATGGGACTTATTATCACAGAGTTAAAACACAGAAAACCGGAGCTTGTATATTTTGACGACAATTTCCAGGGAGAGTATCCGAAGGAAGCACCGTTTACAATCAGCGAGCTTGAGGAAATCTACCCTTGCGCAAGCGGAAAATCAAAAGAGGACGAAGCTTACAGAAATGAGGCCCTTGAGGCAACCCATCTTCTTCAGCAGGGAAAACCGGGATATATGGCACTCTGGAATCACATTATGGAAGTGTCTGTAACTGACTTAAAACGTAATTATAATAATCTGAATGTATCTTTTGATTTATGGAAAAAAGAATCCGATGCACAGCCGTACATTCCGGATATGGTACAGGATATGAAGGACAGAGGCTTTGCATACGAGGATCAGGGCGCTCTTGTTGTTGATGTAAAAGAAGAGACAGACACGAAAGAAATTCCACCGTGTATGCTTTTAAAATCAGACGGAGCTTCTCTTTATACAACAACAGATCTTGCTACGATTGTGGAGCGTATGAAGCTGTTTGAGCCGGACGAGATTCTTTACGTGGTAGACAAGCGTCAGGAACTTCATTTTATCCAGGTGTTCCGCTGTGCAAGAAAAACAGGTCTTGTAAAAGAAGATACAAAGCTTTCTTTCCTGGGCTTCGGTACAATGAATGGAAAAGATGGAAAGCCGTTTAAAACAAGAGATGGCGGTGTAATGCGTCTTGAAAATTTGATTGCAGATATCAACGAAGAGATGTATACAAAAATCGTGGATAACAGAAGTGTTCGCGACAAAGATGCAAGAGATACTGCAAAAATCGTAGGTCTTTCTGCAATTAAGTATGGTGACCTTTCCAATCAGGCAACAAAAGACTACATTTTTGATGTGGATCGCTTTACTTCATTTGAGGGAAATACAGGTCCGTATATCCTCTATACGATTGTGCGAATCAAGTCAATTCTGAATCGTTATGCAGAAGAGGGCGGCGATCTGGCAAAAGGAAAAATTCTTGGCGCAGTCAATACAAGCCAGAAAAATCTTATGCTGCAGCTTACTGCTTTCGGCGTAACAGTAGAAAATGCATTTGAAGAGAAAGCGCCTCACAAAATCTGCGCTTATATTTATGAAGTATCAAACGCATTTAACAGCTTCTATCATGAAACAAAGATTTTAAGTGAAGAAAATCAGGAACAGAAGGAATCCTTTATCCAGCTTTTAAATCTTACAAAAAAAGTTCTGGAAACATGTATTGACCTTCTTGGATTTGAAGCTCCGGAGAGAATGTAATTTACAAAAAATCCTTGCCCTTACATATCCGCTGTGATATGATAAGGACAGGGATTTTATTATTTTATTTCTTTTTTACAGCGTTCTGCTGTAAAGTTTTCCAATTATTTTTTATTAGAAAAGATTAAAACAAAATTTCATAGGAGGTGATACCGATTTCTCTTACCGGACGGATTTTAAAGGGAAGATACTGTATTTTGGAAAAGATAGCAGAAGGAGGAGAAGGAGATATTTATCTTGCGAGAGATATGGAGCTTGGCACTTTGTGGGCTGTAAAGGAGCTTCCGCTGGAGAAAAAGAGAGAAGCAAAACTTTTAAGACTTCTGGGCCATCAGGGGCTTCCCCGAATGATGGATTATCTGGAAAAAGAAGAGTACTGTTATCTTGTGATGGAGTACATAAAGGGGAAAAATCTGGAAGAATGGATAAAAGAAGGGAAAGTTTTTTCTCCTGAAGAAATTTTAAAAATCGGAGTGGAAACAGCAGGGATTTTAAAATATCTGCATCACTGTACGCCGCCTGTTTTTTATGGGGATTTAAAGCCGGGAAACCTGATGCTCACAGAAACAGGAAGACTGTACCTGATTGATTTTGGAAGCGCAGTATTCGGGCATGGGCAGGAGCGGAATGTATGTCTCGGAACAAGGGGATATGCTGCACCGGAGCAGTACAGGGGACGCATTACAGCAGTCAGCGACATTTATGCTCTTGGAAAAACACTGGACAGTCTGATGGGAAAAAGAAGAATTTTTTATTTTATGAAATGTCCGGAGTTGTTTCTTGTAATAAAAAAATGCTGTATGCAAAAAGAAGATTTTCGGTTTCAAAATGCGGAGGAAGCAGAAAAACGACTGTCCTGTATTTTAAAGGACTTAAAAACAGGCAAGACAAAAGGCCTTTATGCTTTCCTGGGAGCATTTGCAGTATTCTGTCTTTGTTCTGTTCTTATCCTGCCCCTGCTTTCTTCTGAAAAAGAACCGGATTTTCAAACAGCCCTTTCCAAAGTGACAGAAATTTATTATCGGAAAGAATTTCAAGAGGCAGAAGAGGAGGAGAGGAGAGGGATTTGTGAGAAGCTGGAGACAAAGCTGCAGAAACTTCTTCGACTGTACAAAAAAGAGGAAGAACAGAGGCGTCTTCTTCTACTTCTGGCAGTAAATGAAGAGTATCAGAAGGATATGGAGCGGGCGGAGGAGTATTACAGGCAGCTTCTGCTCTATGAGCCGGAGTACAGAGAGGGATATACAGAATATGGAATGTTCCTGTGGAAAAAAGGGGAGACAGAAAAAAGCAGAAAGCTTTTGAAAGAGTTTGAGGAAAAAGAAGAAAAGGGAAAACTGGATGGTGTTTCCACAGAAAATGAGAAGGTATGGAAGGAGCGGGTTTATGGGGAAAAAGAATAAGGCAAAATGGATTGGCAGCGGGATTTTTGCAGGAATCTGCCTTTGTTTTACACAGGCAAAAAGTATGGAATTGGGAGGTTTTGATGTGGAGATGGGAACGGGAGAAGGACAGGAGTACCCTTCTGATTGGTGGGAAGAATCGGGAACAGGCGTGGAAGAAGAGACAGGATCAGAACAGGAATACGGGGAAGAGATGCCGGAACAGGAGCATTCCGGGGATGTTTTAACAGGAGAAGGTATAATAGAAGAAGTTGCCCCGGAAAATCTCTATTCTGGCATGGAGGAAAATAATCAGTCGGTACCGGAGCAGGAAAATGATTCGGAAAATCAGTCACATAGCGAAAGCCAATCGAGTAACATGGAAGAAAATCGGACAGATATAATCACAAAAGGTCAGATTCCCGTACCGTCTCCTTTGGAGGAGCATACGGTTATCAAAACTCAGACTCCAACGACAATTCCGGATGTTTCTGAAACTCCGATGCCGTCAATTGCACTTTCTCCCTCTCTGGCTCCGATTCAGACCTCGGATTTCTCTTCTGCGTTTATACAGGAAGACTCTGGACCATTTCCGATCTTTCAGGATTTTTCCGTGTTTTTTCATCATCTTCCTGTTCCCCAAAATCAAAGAATGCCTTATGTGGAAATTCAGTCAGAGGGGCAGGTGGGGATTGTTTCTGTACGTCATAACCATCAGGAATGTAGATGGTGGCGTGAGGGAAACCGGCTTTTCTGGGAGATGGAGTCATCAGAAGGAGAAAATAAAATAGAGATTCTTGTGATTACAGAGGACTGCCGTCTGGTAATGATGGAACCCTGGATTTATTCCGAGGAGGGATAAAAGAACACAGAAATTTCATGGACGATGCAGAAAAACAATGATATAATAAACAAATATAAAGATGCCAGGCATCGTTTGACTTATTATTATCAATGATCTCTCGGAATCCTGAGTGATTATTACCGGCAATAGCCGAAATGTGTACT
>Scrappy_p2__coassemble_522_pt1 | contig 67515 bp, 64 predicted proteins | sample Scrappy_p2__metabat2_low_PE_024 | metagenome-assembled genome bin Scrappy_p2
TTTGAACCCTCGCGCCGCTATTAACGACCTACTCCCTTTCCAGGGGAGCCCCTTCGGCCAGCTTGGGTACTTCTCCAAATCGCCCTAATGTCTTATCTCGTTTTTGCCGAGACAACAATCGGTATTATATCTTATTCTTTTTCTTTTGTCAAGTACTTTTTTGATTTATTTTTTAAATCTTTTTACTTGACAAGCGGAGAGGGTGGGATTCGAACCCACGCGCCCTTGCGGACAAACGGTTTTCAAGACCGCCTCGTTATGACCACTTCGATACCTCTCCAAAGCACGGCTCTTCGCCTTTCTCTTTCGCTTTCTGTATCAGCGCAAGTGATAGTCTATCATCAATCTCTCTCCATGTCAAGACAAATTTTGCATTTTTTTCAATTTTTTTCTTTTATTTGTTTTTTACCATCCCACAGCGCAAAAAAGCTTCTGCTATGATCAGATCTTCCGGTGTTGTAATCTTAAGATTTTCATAGCTTCCATGTACAAGAGCCACTTTTACACCACTCTCCTGCTCCACGATCATAGCGTCATCTGTAATTCCGCTCATATCCTTACACCGGATGCTTTCGTAGGACTCTTTTATCAACGAATATCGAAAAGCCTGTGGAGTCTGCACCAACCATACCTTCTCTCTGGCTGGCGTAGATTCCACCATCTTATTCCTGTCGCTTATCTTAATTGTATCTTTTGCAGGCATACCAACTACACAGGCACCGGTTTCTTTTACAGCAAAGCATGTCCGTTCCAGTATCTCTTCTGTAACAAAAGGGCGGGCTCCATCATGAATCAGAACATAATCTGTATTGTCACAGGCACAAAGTCCTGCGTATACAGAATCATAACGCTCTTTTCCTCCCGCTGTTACCTTTTTCACTTTTGAAAAACCAAATCTTTTTACAATTTCCTCTTTACAATATGAAAGAGATTCCTCTCCCGTCACAAGAATTATGTCACGGATAAGAGGGCTCTCCTGGAAACATTTAAGAGAATAATAAATAACAGGCTTCCCCTCTACTTCCAGAAACTGTTTCTGTATTTTGCTGTTCATCCTTGTACCTTTGCCTGCTGCCAGTACAATCGCTGTGTACGCTGTCGTGCTTTTCTCCATTTTCTATTACCGCTCCCCCAGTTTTAAATTGGGAACTGCATTTAAGTCCCAGCCATGCCGCACACCTTTTTTGTACTCATAGTAAGCAGCTACTCCGATCATCGCTGCATTGTCTGTACAGAAAATGGGGGACGGTCTGTAAAACTTATACCCGTTTTCCTCACATGCCTTTTCCATTGCCGCGCGAAGCGTTCCGTTTGAAGCAACACCACCGGCTATGGCAATCTTATCCATATGATAGTCCTTGGCCGCCTGCATAGTATGTTCTACGAGAACTTCTACCACTGCATTCTGAAAAGAAGCTGCAATGTCTGCCCTGTTCACTTCTTCCCCTTTCATACATGCATTATTCAGATAATTTAAAACTGCTGATTTTACACCGCTGAAGCTGAAGTCATAAGGACTTCCCTCGATTTTTGCTCTCGGGAACTCAATCGCATGAGGATTTCCCTCTTTGGAAAGCTTGTCAATTTTAGGTCCGCCAGGATAGCCAAGTCCTATGGCTCTTGCCACCTTATCAAAGGCCTCACCCGCTGCATCATCTCTTGTTCTGCCCAGAATTTCAAATTCTCCATATTCTTTTACAATCACAAGGTGCGTGTGACCGCCTGATACAATAAGGCAGAGAAACGGCGGTTCCAGATCCGGATGTTCAATATAGTTTGCGGAAACATGACCTTCTATATGATGTACGCCTACAAGAGGAAGTTTTTTTGCATACGCAATTGCCTTCGCTTCTGCCACGCCCACAAGAAGAGCACCTACAAGCCCCGGACCATAAGTAACGCCAATCGCATCCAGATCATCTAAGGTTACATCCGCCTCTTTCAGCGCCTCTTCTATGACCTGATTAATTTTTTCTATATGCTTCCGGGATGCAATTTCCGGAACTACTCCTCCATATAATTTGTGAAGCTCTATCTGAGAAGAAATTACATTTGATAAAATGGTTCTGCCGTTCTTCACAACAGAAGCTGCTGTTTCATCACAGGAGCTTTCAATGGCAAGAATTAATGTATCTTTCATATTCTTATTCCTCTTCAAAATTCAGTTCTACACTTTTTCCATCTTTACCTGGGTACGCGTTTGGGAAAATGGCCCGTACCCTGTCCATATATTCCTCCGGCCGCACAAGAGAAGGACTGTAATGAGTGAGCCACATTTCTCCAACCTCTGCCTCTCTTGCAAGAACGGCAGCTTCCTTAAAGGTCATATGCTTGTAGCCTTTTGCCTTCTCGATTTTATCTTCTTCCCCATACATACCTTCACAGATAAAAAGATCGGATTCCTTTGCATTTCGCAAAATAGATTCTGTAGGGCGCGTATCCGTTGTATACGTAAGTTTGATTCCTTTTCTGTCCGGTCCCAAAACCATTTCCGGTGTGTAAGTAATTCCGTCTTCCTCTATTACCTGTCCTTTTTGCAGGGGGTTCCAGTATTTGAGAGGAATTCCCTGTTCCTTTGCCCGCTCCGGTGAAAATTTTCCCTGACGGAGAATCTCAAGGGTATATCCATAGCACAATACATTATGGTTGACGCGAAAAGCCGTAATCCGGTATCCGTTTAATTCAAAAACCTGTTCCGGTCCGCTGATTTCAATAAACTTTATTTCGAAAGGCAGTTCCGGTGCGATGATGCGCAGCGCATTTACTACCCTCTCCAGTCCTTTTGGTCCCACAAGCGTGAGAGGTTCTGTACGATCTGCATTTCCCATTGTCAGAAGAAGCCCCGGAAGGCCACTGATATGGTCACCGTGATAATGTGTAAAACAAATCACATCAATTGGTTTAAAGCTCCATCCTTTTTCTTTTATTGCAACCTGTGTTCCCTCTCCGCAGTCAATCAAAAGACTGCTTCCATTATACCGGGTCATAAGCGCTGTCAGCCATCTTCTGGGCAGCGGCATCATTCCTCCGGTTCCAACAAGACAAACATCTAACATAATTTTCCTCCTTGTCCTGTGGCAAAGTTTATCACACTTATTCCTCTAAAACAAGAGAACAACAGAAAAAACACCGTCTTCCGCTTCCCAGGTAAGGCTCCACTGATGAATCTGCGCAATGCACCTGGCACTTTTCAAGCCGACACCGCTTCCTGCCGCTTCCCGATTTTTCATTATTCTGTTTTTTATGATTATTCCCGTTTTCCCATAATTCGCCATCACTTCTATGGATACAGGCTCTGTCCTATCAGCATAACGCCTTATATTAGAAAACAGATTATCCCACAGGCGTTTTAAAAGAAAAGGATTTCCCTGAAATATAATTTCTTCCGGCTTCCATCTTGTTCTTTCCTTGATTTCCACAATAAATCCTTCGTCTTCAAGCTCTTTTGCACCATTTTCAAATTCTTTCCACAAAACAGCAAAAAAAAGCTCCTGCTTTTCTACCTCTTCCGTACCTTCGAATACAAGCGTATACTCAAACATTCTATCTGACATATTTCTGATTTCCTCTGTCTTGTCAAGACACCGTTTCAGATACATTCCACGCTGCTCGGGTTTTCCAAGCCCCTTGTTCAAAATTTCAAGATAACCATAAAGTGTAGTAAGCGGTGTCCGAAGATCGTGGGATACAGCCCGTATCAGCTCTCTGTTTGCCTGATAGCTTTTCCTCTCTTCTTCTATCTGCTCTTTTAAGGCACATCGGAGATAATCCAGTTCCTGAGCAAGAGAAGATATTTCATCATTTCCCGCTACTTTAATGGGACACTCCAAATTTCCTCCCGCCATTTCCAATGCCTGCTGCCGTATCTTTTTCAGATACTTCATCCTTCTGTATATATATATAATGACAGGAAGAAGAAAAAGAAGAAGACTGAATAAAACAACTCCTCCCATGTACCAGGAAAATATTCGAAGGACACGGTAACTCTCCACAATAAGCGTAGCAGTTCCGTCCTGAAAAAGAAGCCTCGTCTCAACCCGCTCCGCCTGATCTTCCAAAAAACTGCTGCCAAGCAGCCAGGGCTTATCTGCCAGTACATCTGCTACGTATCCGGTCACATATCTTCCCGTCTCATCATTATAGATCCAGAAACTGGAATACGGGTCACGATGCGCAAATAAAAAAGGAAGATATTCCTGATCCAGCATTTCTCTGTCTGCCTCATCCACCTCTTTTCCCGTGGGGTACATTTTATAATTTCTCGACTGACTGTTCATCCATTGAATAAACTCGTCTCTTTCATTACTTAAAATCTCTGTGTGATACATTAAAAATTCCTGAACCCGAAAACGATTCAGATAAAAAAAGCAAAGACAGCCGATGGATACAGCGGCCGAAAGTATGAGAATCTCAAGCATTCTCACAACCACAGAACCTGTTATCCTTTTTTCTTTACTCCTCTCAGTCACATCGATACCCCCTGCCCCATACGGTCCGGATAATCTGCGGATTGTGTGCATCTTCCTCAATTTTCCCCCTGAGATTTCTTATATGCACCATCACGATATTGGACGCTCCGTAATAGTAAGGCTCCTGCCACACGGCTTCATACAGCCTTTCTGCAGAAAAAATCTGGCGCCTGTTCTTTAAAAGAAGACACAGAATCGCAAATTCCGTATCCGTAAGGGAAATTTCCTCTCCTCCGCATTTTACAATGCCTGTCTTTTCATTCAGCTCCACCTTCCCTACACGCAATACTGCATCACCAATTTCTTCCCCCTTTCCCTGATACACCTGATATCTTCGAAGAAGCGCCTTTACCCGTCCAAGCAGCTCCTGATAAGAAAAAGGTTTCGGAAGATAATCGTCCCCTCCGCTTAAAAATCCCATCGTCTTATCCTCCACCTGACTTCTTGCGCTTAAAAACAAAATCGGCGCATTTGTTGTTTTCCTAATTTCCACACACGTCTGGTATCCGTTCAGCCCGGGCATCATCACATCCAGGAGAATCAGATCAAACACGCCTTCTTTTACTTTTCTTAATGCCTCCTCCCCGGAAGCAGCCTCTTCCGTTTCAAATCCTTCTCCTTCCAGAAGAATCGTAATGACTTCCCGTATTTCTCCATTATCATCTACAATTAAAACCCTGCTCATTTCCCACTCTCCTTTTCTCTGCGCCTTATTTTACCACATTTCCCACAATTCTTTCTCTATTCTTCAGAATTCTTAAGATTTAACAGGGATTATTTTAAGATTTTCCGGCTATCCTTTTTATAAGATAAAAAGACAAGGAGAACATACATATGAATACTAAAAAGAAATTTACAAAAATCAACTTTTTGCATCTTATACTTATTTTATCTGCCGCCCTGCTTCTCACATGGCTCATTGTACCAAAGGGGCATCTTTTCGGCTCAGAAACAGACTGGTATTGTCAGCACGTAAATATTGCAGACGCTATGAGAAAGCAGTTTTTCGTCTCAGGAAAATGGTGCCCCGACTTTACAGAACTTGGAGGCGGCACAAATTTTTATACTCTGGCTTACTACGGCTTTTTCCGCCCCGACGTCTTCCTCGGATATTTTCTTCCTTGGGTTTCCACAGAAACTCTTGTTCAAGGATATGCCATATTCGAAATTCTTCTTGGAGCAGGACTTTTTTATTTCTGGCTCATAAAAAAGAAGGTTTCAAATGCCGCCGCTTTTACAGCAGGGATTCTCTATGTCAGCGCGAACTGCCTTTTTCAGGCCCACAGGCAGCTTATGTTTGTAAATTACCTGCCATTTTTAATCCTTTCCTTTCTCTTCCTGGATAATCTTGGAAAAGAAAAAAAACGTCCTCTTTTTCTGCCACATTTTGGAGTTTCTCTGTCTTTTTTCTTTATTATTCTTCACAGTTTTTATTTTTTTCCTGCCTGTTTCACAGCATGTACTCTATACTATATGTTTTTCACAGAAAAACAGGGCGCGAAATTTCCTCTATGGTTTCGCTATCTTTTTTCCGCAGCGCTTCCCGTTTTATGCGCCATGTTTTTCCTGCTTCCTACCGGACTTGTTATTCTGGAAAATAAAAAGGACGTAAAAGGAAGTTCCCTTCTGGAAATCCTGGCAGCCAACCCAACCCTTGACAGCCTTTTGTACAGCCCCTACGGCTGCGGTCTCACCTTAATTTGTCTTTATGCCCTCTTTCTCTCCATAAGAAAAAAAGAAACACGAAAACCGGCTGTTATTCTTTTCTGTTTTCTGTTCTTCCATATTTTTTACTGGATTTTAAACGGAACTCTTTATGTCCGCCCCAAAAGCCTGATTCCTTTTTTTCCACTCCTTTTATTTCTCACAGCGAAAGTCCTGATGGACTTATGGGAAAACCGACTGACCCACAGTCTCCCTCTCTGTCTGCTCTGTATGATTCCTGTTTTTGTTCAGGCTGTTTTCTGTCCTTCCAAAAATACAGGTTTTACCTTTCTTGATGCCATTCTTCTTCTGGTATTTGCCACTTCCGGAAGTTTTTTCCACAGAAAAGGTCTTTCTTACAGACGTATAGGCCTTTGGAGCTGCCTGATTCTTGCTGCCCCTGTTCTACTTTTCCTTAAAGGTTCCGAAAAAGAAAGCTTCCCGGAAAAATCCTGTGCCGCCTTCACAGAAGAGGAAATCTTGTCTCTTTGCCGGTACACAAACAGCCGCTTTGATATTCTGGAATCGCCTCTTTCCAATACAAACTTTGTGTATTCCGGAAATCAGAAAAAAAGCACTATGTATTCTTCCGTATCAAACAGCAGTTATAACCGCTTTGTTTACGACACCTTAAACACCCCAATCAGCGTCAGAAACCGGGTTTCCATAAATGGAAATCCCAATCCCTTCCAGGAATATTTAATGGGTGTGCGCTATATTCAAACAACAAAAGACAAGCTCCCTGCAGGATACACGGTATTGAAAGAAAAAAATGGCACTCTTCTCGCAGAAAATAAAAACGTACTTCCTCTAGCCTATGGAAGTACCTCTCTGATTTCCCAAAAAACCTTTGAAAACCTTTCTTTCCCCCATACGCTTTCCGCTCTTACATCAGGAACCATCGTACCGGACAGCGAAAGGGAAATCCGCACAGTTGCAGACTCTTTTTCTTCCGATGCCGTTCCCTATGCCCTTCCTGATGATTTTTTTGCCCATCCTTCTTCAAAAGCGTTTGATACAAAAAAAGAACTCCCTGTTCCTCTGGAAAATGAAGTTCTAATTCTCTCTTTTGATGTCAGATATAGCGGAAGAACGGATATAGATATTACGATTAACGGCGTAAGAAACCGTCTTTCGGGGAGCACTGCACCTTATCCCAACCGCAACACCCTGTTTACTTATATGATTTCACAAAATACGCCCCTCAAAGAGCTTTCTCTTTCTTTTTCAGAGGGAAATTATAAAATTGGAAATGTAAAATCCTGGAGATTTCCTGTTTCTTCCTTTCAGAAACAAGCGATTACGTCCTTTATCCCTTTTCCCACTGAAGGAAAAGAACTGCTTCATGGAACAATTACTATGGAAGAAGACGGATATTTTGTCACCTCTCTTCCCATTTCACAGGGATACCATGCGTATGTAGACGGTAAAAAAACAAAACCGGAAACCGTCAATCAGACATTTGTAGGTTTCCCTCTGAAAAAAGGGACGCATGAAGTCACCTTGTCCTTCCATGCGCCCGGTAAAGTTTTTGGCTGTATATGCAGTTGTCTTGCCTTTTTCTATCTTGCAGGATCAGGATGCCTGGTCATAAGAATGGCATCCTCCACAGGTCTTTCGTAGTAACCTTTTCGGATTCCGTCTCTTGTAAATCCCATACGCTCGTAAAGGCGGACAGCCGTTTCATTTCCTGCACGGACCTCCAAATGAATGGTATTTATACCCTGCTCCCCGGCAAGACGAATCAGACTCGCCATAAGGAAATGGCCGATTCCCTCTCTCTGTCTGTCTCTTCTGACTGCCACATTTGTAATGTCGCCCTCGTCAAGAACCATGAGAAGACCGCAGTACCCGAGAATTCTGCCACGCTCCTCCACAACAAGAAACATGGCATTTTCCTTTGTAAGAAATGTAAAAAATCCTTCCTTCGTCCACGGCACATGAAATAAGTCCTGCTCAATTTCCATTACCTGGTCAAGATCCTCCACAAGCATCTCCCGTAAAATCATAATGCGTTCTCCTTTTTGAGCCGCTCTTCTCTCTCCCTCTCCGCCTGGGAAACACGAAGATAATCCGGTGTGTGCTCCATAGCACTCTGTGCTTTTCCCTCTTTATAATAAACTTCTCCAAGGGCAGCCACTGCGGCTGCTCTCTGTCTGTTCACGTGCGCCGGAGCAAAAGAATACGGTACTTTCAAATGCTCTTTGATCTTCTCACAAAATACAGGAACCCCATCTCCCAGGAAAGTAACTTCTTCCCCGAAACTGTTTAATTCTTCTAAAAGCTCAAGTATTCCTGAGGCAAACTGTTCTTTCACAATGGTAAGCTTATGATTTTCAAAACGATAAATTCCTGTGTATACCTGATTTCTTCTTGCGTCCATGATCGGGCAGATAAGTCCTTTTACATCGTAAAGATTATACGCAAGGGCATCTGCTGTGGGAACAGGAATCAGAGGTTTTTTAAGGGCAAGTCCAAGTCCCTTTGCCGTTGCAGAACCAATACGAAGTCCCGTAAAAGAGCCAGGGCCTGCCGCCACTGCAATGGCATCAATGGTGTCAAGATCAAGCTCTGTCATTTTTGCCACCTCATCCAGCATGGGAAGAAGGGTCTGCGAATGTGTTTTTTTATAATTTACGGTATACTCTGCAAGGAGAGTTTCTCCCTCTGTCACTGCAACAGAAGCTACAATCCCTGAACTGTCAATTCCTAAAATCTTCATCATTTCCTCCTGTTATGGTAATCCTTCTGTAATCAAAACCTTTTTCCAGGTCTTTTTCTATTACAATCTCCCTACGGTTTTCCGGAAGAATCTCTTCTATAAGATTTGCCCATTCAATGAGGCAGATCCCCTGTCCGAAAAAGTAATCGTCATATCCGATTTCATCCATTTCCTCTATGTCACCAATACGATACACATCAAAATGATAAAATGGAAGACGTCCGCTGTCATACTCCTGAATAATCGTAAATGTAGGGCTGCTGACAGGCTCTGTAATCCCAAGCCCTGCTGCCACTCCCTGCGTAAATACTGTTTTTCCCACGCCCAGATCTCCTGTGAGTGTATAAATCTCTCCCGGGCGCGCCATTTCTCCTATTTTTTTTCCCAGAGCGAAAGTTTCCTCCGGGCTTCTTGTCTCTATAACCATGTTTTCACCTTTTTCTTGCAGAATTGTTCTCTGCATATTATAATAGAGCGAACAGGGAAATACAATACTTTTTAAAAAGGAGAATCTATACTATGGCAAATCCAATTCTTACTATTACTATGGAAAACGGCGATGTCATGAAAGCAGAGCTATATCCGGAAATCGCCCCGAATACAGTAAATAACTTTATCAGTCTTGTAAACAAAGGCTTCTATGACGGTCTTATTTTCCACCGTGTCATCAACGGATTTATGATCCAGGGCGGCTGCCCTAACGGAAACGGCATGGGCGGTCCCGGATATACAATCAAAGGCGAATTTGCACAGAACGGCTTTGCAAATGATTTAAAACATACGGAAGGCGTTCTCTCTATGGCGAGAGCTATGCACCCAGACTCTGCAGGAAGTCAGTTCTTTATTATGCATAAAACTTCTCCGCATCTTGACGGAGCTTACGCTGCCTTCGGCAAAATCACAGAAGGCATGGACGTTGTAAACCGCATCGCAGAGGAGGACACCGATTACAGCGACCGTCCTCTTGACGAGCAGAAAATCAAATCCATGACTGTTGATACACTTGGCGTTACTTATCCAGAACCGGAAAAAATGTAATTTCAGCTTTCAAAGAGCTTTACTTCTCCTTCTATGGAGGCGAAGTAAAGTTCTTTTTCTTTCTGTATTTTTACCCGTCCATTCAACCCTTCTGTAATTTCCTTTTCCACAGCTTCTCTCTCCTCAGACGGAACCATAAGATGCAGAACAACCTTATCCGTATATTCGGAATCCAGAATAGGAAGCCCTCTTTCACCTGCAATATACTGGAGTTTTCCGATTCCTGTATAATCCGTTGTAACAGAAAGGGAATATCCGTATTTCTTTTCTATGACTGTGCTGTTTCTAAGTCCCTCCTGCACTGCTTTTGAATACGCACGCACAAGCCCTCCAGTTCCAAGAAGCACGCCTCCGAAATATCTTGTTACCACAACTGCCACATCGTATATATCTTCTCCCAGAATCACATCAAGCATGGGCCGTCCTGCAGTCCCTGAAGGTTCTCCATCATCGCTGCATCTTGTATACTCTCTGTTTTTTCCAACAGAATACACATAGCAGTTATGTCTTGCATCCCAGTATTTTTTCTTCATTTCTTCCAAAAATGCAAGTGCTTCCTCTTCTGTCTTTACAGGACGCACCGTTGCAATAAATCTTGATTTTTTTTCTGTAATTTCTCCTTCTCCGCCCTGATAAACGGTCTTATATTGTAAAAGCATTCTCTTCCTCCCGATTTTCCCTGATTTCTTTCTTCAGTCTATCACGAATTTTCCAAAACTGCTACCCTTCCCTGTATTTCTTACATTTTCTTTCTGTTTTTGTTTATGATAATAATTATAAATATTTATGAACTTTTTATTTAAGGGTTTATTTACGTATGCGAATTTGGTATAATAAAACGGATTATAAAGGAGGAATATCATGAATTACGGAAAAAAAGCCACCTCGAAGAAACGAAATTCTCTGATTTCCCGCACCTCAATGATGGGAAAAAGAGCGCACGTTTCTTTTATCCGGGTGCTGTTCATCTCTCTCATTGCCATATGTATAATGGGGGCGTGTCTCGGTATCGGCTCTTTTAAGGGAGTCATTGACAATGCGCCAGATGTAGATGACATAGACATTATGCCGTTGGGTTACGCGTCATTTCTTTATGATGACCACGGCAATCAGCTTCGAAAACTGGCAGCTCCGGACTCAAACCGTCTTCCGGTATCCATCGAACAGATTCCTGAAGATTTGCAGCATGCAGTTGTCGCAATAGAGGACGAACGATTTTACGAGCATAACGGAATTGACGTCAGAGGTATTCTTCGTGCCGGTGTGAAAGCAATTACATCTGGAAATATTTCCGAAGGAGCCAGTACTATTACTCAGCAGCTCCTGAAAAACAATGTTTTTACAACCTGGACAAGCGAATCTACCTGGATTGAAAAATTCACCCGAAAGTTCCAGGAGCAGTACCTTGCCATTCAGGTAGAAGAAAAAATAGGCGACAAAAATGTAATCCTTGAGAATTACTTAAATACCATTAACCTGGGCGCAGGCTCTTACGGCGTACAGGCAGCAGCCCGCCAGTATTTTAATAAGGACGTATGGGATCTTAATCTTTCCGAGTGCGCTACTCTTGCAGGAATCACACAGAACCCAAGCAAATTTAATCCTATCGAAAATCCAAAGGATAATGCCAAGCGAAGAAAAGAAGTTCTTCAGCATATGCTGGAGCAGGGATATATTGACCAGGCAAAATATGAAGAAGCCTTAAACGACGATGTGTATTCCCGTATTCAGGCGGCTCAGGCGGAAACCTCCAGCAGCCGCAACAAAGTATATACTTACTTTGAAGACGAACTTACAGACCAGATTATTAATGATCTGATGAATATTAAGGGATATACAAAAGCACAGGCTCGAAATCTTCTGTACAGCGGCGGTCTGAAAATCATGACGACACAGGATCCGAATATTCAGAAGATTCTTGATGAAGAATATTCCAATCCGGAAAACTATCCGGCAAACACACAGTACGCTCTCGATTACGCACTGACTGTAACTGATCCTGAGGGAAATGAAGTAAATTACAGCAAAGAAATGCTGAAACTGTTTTTCCAAAATGAAGATCCGGAATTTGATCTTTTATTTGCTTCCCAGGAAGAAGGACAGACTTATGTAGATCGATATAAAGCAAGTATTCTTGCTGACGGAAGCAAGGTTGTTGCAGAGCGTGTGAATTTTGCACCGCAGCCGCAGTCTTCTATGAGCGTCATCGACCAGCATACAGGATATGTAAAAGCGATTATCGGAGGCCGTGGTGAGAAAACAGCAAGCCTTACCCTGAACCGTGCAACCGACACAACACGTCAGCCCGGTTCCACCTTCAAAATTGTTTCCACATATGCTCCTGCATTAAACGAAATGGGAATGTCACTGGCAACAACATACGAAGACAAAGAAATCTTTTATCCTGACGGCTCTCCTGTAAATAACTACTCAAGAACATACAGCGACAGCTGGATGACAATCCGTCAGGCAATCAGAAGTTCCATCAATACAGTCGCAGTTCAGTGTCTTGAAGATGTTACTCCCGAACTCGGACTGAAATATCTTGATAACTTTGGATTTACAACACTTGCCCACGGTGAGGCAGACGAAAACGGTAATATCTACACAGACGCCAATCTTTCCACTGCTCTGGGCGGTATTACAAGCGGTGTTACAAACGTAGAGCTCTGCGCAGCCTACGCTTCCATTGCAAACAAAGGAAATTATATTAAACCGATTTATTACACACAGATTCTCGATCACAACGGAAACGTACTCATTGATAACACTTCCGCAGAGCGCTCTGTTATTAAAGAAAGCACAGCATGGCTTCTTACAAACGCTATGGAAGATGTCGTTCAGAATGGCACTGGTAGAGCCTGCCAGCTTGACAATATGCCGGTTGCAGGCAAAACAGGTACAACAGACGATTACAATGATCTCTGGTTTGTAGGCTACACACCATACTACACATGTGCTGTATGGTCCGGTTTTGACAACAATGAGAAACTTCCGGAAGATGCAAGAAACTTCCACAAAAACTTATGGCGCAGGGTTATGAGCCGTATTCACGAAGGACTGGAATACAAGGAATTTGAACAGCCCGCAAGTGTGGAAAATACAAGTGTTTGTGAAGAAACAGGACTTCTTCCAAGAGCTGGCTGCCCTGTTATCACGGAATACTTTGATGTGGGAACTCTTCCTACAGAATACTGTGACCAGCACTTCTACGAACCGCCGGAAGAGGAATTCATCGAATACGATGTAACCCCAACACCGGAAGGCGAGATGCCGAATCCGGAAAATCCGGACGGCAATGGCAACAGCCAGGGCGGCGGCGACGGCTCCGGTGAAAATCCAGACGGCGATGACGGTTCCGGCGAAAATCCTGGTGGTGATGACGGTTCCGGCGAAAATCCTGGCGGCGATGACAGCTCCGATGAGAATCCTGGCGGCGATGACGGTTCCGGCGAAGCTCCCGGCGGCGATGACGACATCATTTATTACGACTAATTTCATAAAAAATACAGCCACAAAATTGTGGCTGTATTTTTTATGATATAAAAAGGTACATTTCTTTTAAAGTACCATTTTGGCTGCTCCGTAAATTCCCGCATCATTGCCAAGATTTGCAATGACAATCGGAGTTTCCCTGCAAGCAGAAAAGGCATATTTTTTGTAATGAGAAGCAATACAATCAACAAGCGGCTGACCTGCTTTGGAAACGCCTCCGCCGATAACAATTGTCTCTGGATCTACTACTGCAGTAAACATAGCAAGAGCGCCTCCCAGAATTTCTCCTACCTTATCCATTACACGTACCGAAAGAGCATCTCCGCTTTTGTATCCGTCCAAAACAGCTTTTGCAGACAGTTCTTTTTTCTCTCGTAAAACACTCGGCTCTTCTGAAGATGCCAGTTCCTGTTTTGCAAGGCGTACGATTCCTGTCGCAGAAGTATACTGCTCCAGACATCCTTTATTTCCACAATTGCAGGTTTCTGTCTCATCGTGCATTACATTTGCGTGACCGATTTCTCCGCCTGCTCCGTGATGACCGGCAACAATTTTTCCGTCTACGATAATTCCGCCGCCCACACCTGTTCCAAGTGTGACAAGAATCACGTTTTTCGCACCAGCTGCCGCACCTTTCCATGCTTCTCCAAGAGCTGCTACATTAGCGTCATTTCCCACTTTTACATTAAGTCCTGTCAGCTCATTCAGTTCTTTTGAAAGTTTTTTATATCCCCAGAAAAGATTAACTGCCGCAATTACATCTCCCTCTGCATTAACAGGACCTGGAACTCCAATGCCAATTCCATCTACCTCTTCTTTGGAAATATTTTTTTCTGCCAGCTTCTCTTCGATTGTTTTCGCAACATCAGGTACAATTTCAGAGCCGTTATTTTCTGTTCTTGTAGGAATTTCCCATTTCTCTACAAGTACTCCGTCTGTTTTAAAAAGCCCGCATTTTACAGTTGTTCCCCCTACATCAATACCAAAACAATATAAACTCATGTTTTCTTCCCTTTCTTATGTCTCTTCTTGTCGCACTTAATTAATTTCCGCGTTTTTTCGCAATATTTGCCTGTACACGCTTATACAGTTCTTCCGCCGCATTATATCCCATCTTCTTCTGTCTGTGGTTGACAGCAGCAGACTCTACGATAATGGCAAGGTTACGGCCCGGACGGATAGGCAGAGAATGACAGACAATCTTGTTTCCGAGATACTCTGTATACTCCTCCTGAAGTCCAAGACGGTCATATTCCCTATCCTTATCCCACTCTTCCAGTTTAATTACAAGATCTACGGACTGGGTATCTTTTACACTTTCCACACCAAATAATGTTTTTACATCAATGATGCCAATACCGCGCAGCTCAATAAAATGTCTTGTAATATCCGGTGCAGAACCTACCAGCGTCACATCGCTGACTTTTCGAAGTTCTACTACATCATCACTTACAAGGCGGTGACCTCTTTTAATCAGCTCCAGAGCAGCCTCACTTTTTCCGATTCCGCTCTCTCCTGTAATCAATACACCTTCCCCGTATACATCCACAAGAACGCCGTGAATAGAAATACAAGGTGCAAGCTGAACACCCAGCCAGCGGATAATCTCAGCCATAAAGCTGGATGTTGTTCTGTCCGTAACAAAAATCGGAACCTTATATTTCAATGCCAGGTCTATCATATCCTGTGACGGTCTTGTCATTGTACTGAAAATCACACAGGGAATTTTGCTGGAAATAAACCGCTCATATTTGAAAAGCCGTTCCGCATCACTTAACTGCATCAGGTACGTAAATTCTACATATCCGATAATCTGTACACGCTCATTTGCAAAATGCTCCAGATATCCGGTAAGCTGCAGAGCCGGACGATTGATTTCCGCTGTTTTAATAAGAATTTCAGACAGATCAAGCTCTGGTGTTAAATTTGTAAGCTCCAGTTCCTGAGCCATCTTTGTCAACTGCACACCTTTCATATGTCGTCTCCTCATTTCTCTTCTGATATGTCAATATTGTATCATGAATCCCTGTTCACTTCAACGCTTTCCCTTTTCCATTTCTTCTTTTCCATGAAAAAATTCATAGACCTTTTCCGCACTTGCTGCATTCATGCTCTCCGTATGGGTCAGTTCCTCAAGCGAGGCATCACGAATCTGTTCCAAAGATTTAAATTTTCGCATCAAAGCCTTTCTTCTCGTCTCCCCGATTCCCGGAATATCATCAAGAAGAGAATGCACCTGTCCTTTGCTTCTAAGGGAGCGATGGTATTCGATTGCGAAGCGATGTGCCTCATCCTGGATTCTTGTAATAAGCCGAAAACCTTCACTCGAAGTGTCAACAGGTATTTCCACATTATTATAGTATAGACCTCTTGTCCTGTGATGGTCATCTTTTACCATTCCGCATACAGGAAGCGAAATCCCAAGCTTGTCCAGAACTTTCAGTGCAATATTTACCTGCCCTCTTCCACCATCCATCAAAATAAGATCCGGAAGCCTGGAAAAGCTGTCGAACTCTCCTGTACTTTCATGAGTAAATCTTCTTGTGAGCACTTCCTCCATACTTGCATAATCATTCGCGCCCTGTACCCACTTAATTTTAAATTTTCTGTAATCGCTTTTTTTCGGCTTTCCTTTTTCATAGACAACCATAGAACCGACAGACTCAAATCCGCTGATATTGGAAATATCAAAAGCTTCCATACGTGAAAGACCCGAAAGGCCCAGCCAGCTCTCGATTTCTTTTACCGCCCCAATTGTTCTTCCTTCTTCCCGCTTAATACGCTCTCTGTCCTTTTCCAGAACCATTCTGGCATTTTCTTCCGCAAGCTCTACCAGCTTCTCTTTCGTTCCTTTTTTCGGAACATGAATATGCACATTCTGCCCCCTTCTGGCAGTCAGCCATTCCTCAATAAGGTCTTTATCCTCTATCTCTCTCTGGAGTACAATCTCTCCCGGTATAAAAGGCGTTCCTGCGTAAAACTGCTTCATAAAACTGGATAGGACCTGTGCCCTTGTATCTCCCCTGGCAACGCGCAGAAAGAAATGCTCTCTTCCAATCAGCTTTCCTCCGCGAATAAAAAACACCTGCACGACCGCATCCTGCTCTCTTAAATCCTCACTGTCATCCATAGAAGCAGCAATGATATCTTTATTTTCTTCCCCATAGGAAGTAATTTTCTGACGTTCCCCTATTTTCTGTATACTCCTTATTAAGTCCCGATAGCCCATCGCATCCTCAAACCGCATTTCCTCTGAGGCTTTCTGCATTTTCTCTGTTAAATCCGCAATCGTATCCTGAAAATTTCCATTTAAAAATTTAAGAACCTGGTCAATGTTTTTCCGGTACTCCTCCTTTGATACATTTCCCTGACAGGGAGCTGTACACTGGTTCATATGGTAATAAAGACACGGTCTGTCCTTTTTACAGTCTCTGGGAAGCACACGATTACAGGAGCGTACCATATAAAGCTTTCTCACAAGCTCAATCACATCTTTTACAGCGCCTGCGCTTGTATATGGTCCAAAATATTTGCACTTGTCCTTCTTCATCCGCCTGGCAAACAACACCCTTGGAAACTCCTCATTTACGGTTACTTTTATAAAAGGATAGCTCTTATCATCCTTCAACATAGTATTGTACTTCGGTCTATGCTCTTTTATAAGATTACACTCCAGAACAAGCGCCTCCAGCTCAGAGTCTGTAATAATATATTCAAACCGGGCAATATGCGTTACCATCTGCTCAATTTTTGCTCCTTTATTTCGGCTGCTCTGAAAATACTGGCGTACTCTGTTTTTCAGGCTCACCGCCTTGCCAATGTAAATGATGTCATCTTTTTCATCATGCATAATATAGACTCCCGGCTTTGCCGGAAGCTTTTTTAATTCTTCCTCTATCTGAAACATATGGAAATCGCCTCCGTTCTGTTATGGTTGTAGTATCATACAAATGTCAAAAGAGAAAGAAAACCGGGAAAATTCCCGGTTCTCTGTGATTTTTATTTTATTCCTGCGTCTGCTCGTTCACAGGGGAGTGTCTCTTCCGGCTCTGTTGTTCCCCAAGTCGGTTCTTCTTTTTTCTCCGGTTCTGAAAAATCCAGCTCATCAAGATTTTCAGGAATTTCCATTCCTTTTTCTACTGCCCGGAAAATCTTCATAAATTCTTTGCCTGTAATCGTTTCCTTGCGGATAAGATAATCTGCAATTTTATCAAGAGCCTCTCTATGCCCTCCGATCAGGCGTTTCGCCTCATCATAAGAACGATGCAGAAGCTCCATTACCTCATGGTCAACTTCTGTTGCCGTATCATCACCACAGTTTAGCACTGCACGACCGCTTAAATATTGATCTTCCTGTGTAGCAAGTCCCATAAGCCCAAATCGCTCAGACATTCCGTACTGCGTAATCATAGCGCGCGCCACTTTTGTTGCCTGCTCAATATCGTTTGCTGCTCCTGTTGTCACCGTATCAAACACAAGCTCCTCTGCCGCTCTTCCTCCCAGATAGCCAACAAGCATTGCTTCCAGCTCTTTCTGTGTATTAAGATATTTCTCTTCCTCAGGAACCTGCATGACATAGCCAAGTGCTCCCATTGTACGCGGTACAATGGTAATCTTCTGTACAGGCTCTGCATCTTTCTGTAAAGCGCTCACAAGTGCATGTCCAACTTCATGATAAGAAACAATTTTCCGCTCCTGAGTGCTTAAAATACGATCTTTCTTTTCTTTACCTACAAGAACTACTTCCACAGATTCCAGAAGATCTTTCTGAGAAACGGCTTTTCTTCCGTTCTTTACGGCAAGAATGGCAGCCTCATTGATCATATTCGCAAGGTCAGAACCGACAGCTCCTGATGTAGCAAGGGCAATCGCCTCAAAATCCACCGTATCGTCAAGAAGCACATCCTTTGCATGTACCTTTAAAATATCCACACGCCCTTTCAGATCAGGACGATCTACAATTACCCGTCTGTCAAAACGTCCCGGACGGAGAAGCGCGGGGTCAAGCACCTCCGGACGGTTTGTTGCCGCAAGAATCAGAAGACCTTTTGAAGTGTCAAATCCGTCCATCTCTGCAAGAAGCTGATTTAATGTCTGCTCCCTCTCATCATTTCCTCCGCCGTATCTGGAATCACGACTCTTTCCAATTGCGTCAATCTCATCGATAAAAACAATACACGGCGCGTTCTTCTTTGCTTCCTCAAAAAGGTCGCGGACACGTGACGCACCCACACCTACAAACATTTCCACAAACTCGGAACCGGAAAGAGAGAAAAACGGCACATGTGCCTCTCCTGCCACAGCCTTGGCAAGAAGCGTTTTTCCTGTTCCCGGAGGTCCTACAAGAAGCGCTCCTTTGGGAAGTTTTGCCCCGATGGTTGTGTATTTTCCCGGATTATGAAGAAAGTCTACAACCTCCTGAAGAGACTCTTTTGCCTCATCCTGGCCTGCCACATCTTTAAAGGTAATACCTGTTTCCTTCTGGATATAAGCCTTTGCGCGACTTTTGCCAACACCGCCCATCATTCCGCCGCCTTTATTCATACGGCGCATAAAGAAAGTAAGCATTCCAAAAAGAAGTATGGTTGGAAGAAGCACACTCAGCATCGTTGAAAGGAATCCTCCCAGAGCATCCGGCGGCTCTGATTTAAAAATAATATCCGTTCCTTCCAGACGTTTTGTAAGAGCCGTCTCATCTTCCATCTGATTTGTGTAGTATGTCTGCTCCTGAAATGCGGTTTTCTGATTTTTCGGAACAATCGTAACGATTTCAGATCCAACCTCCAGGATAACTTCTTTTATCTGGTCCTTCTCGACCATTTCAATAAACTTGTCGTATGTGATTTCACTTGAACCGTCCTTCAGCATATTTGTAAAAAGGCTGAAGCACACAAGCGTCACTATCAGACATATTAAAAACGCCAGTATAGACTGGTGATTTTTATTGGGTCCCTGTTTTCCCGGTCCCTGCTCCGGGCGATTTGGATCCCGGTTATTATCTCTGTTATTGTCCATCTCATTCCTCCTATTGTTATCCTTTCTTATTATAAGGAGAAATTGTATATAAATCAACAAGGAAATCACAGTTTCCCCCTGTTTCCGAATATTTTCAAAAAAAATTCACACAAATTTCCCGATTTGTAGTATACTAGGAAGAGTATTTTTAAATGACACGTGATACTATATTTATATATCAAAAGAAAGGAAAAACAAATGAAAATTGGATTTGACAACGAAAAGTACCTAAAAATGCAGTCCGAGCACATTCGGGAACGTATCAGCCAGTTTGGCAACAAGCTCTATCTTGAATTCGGCGGGAAGCTTTTTGATGACTACCACGCCTCCAGAGTTCTTCCCGGCTTTGAGCCTGACAGCAAGCTTCGTATGCTGATGCAGCTTTCCGATCAGGCAGAAATTGTCATTGTAATCAGCGCAGATGATATTGACAAAAATAAAGTACGAGGAGATTTGGGCATTACTTATGACGTGGATGTCCTTCGCCTTATTGATGAATTTACAGCTCGCGGACTTTATGTAGGAAGCGTATGTATTACCCAGTATTCCGGACAGGAAGGAGCAGACACTTTCCGCAAACATCTTGAAAAACTTGGAATCCGTGTTTACACACATTATATTATCCCCGGTTACCCAAGCAACACTGCTCTTATCGTAAGTGACGATGGCTACGGAAAAAATGATTATATCGAAACCACCCGTCCTCTTGTGGTAATCACAGCACCGGGACCGGGAAGCGGTAAAATGGCTACGTGTCTTTCCCAGCTTTACCACGATTATAAAAGAGGAATCTCTGCCGGATACGCAAAATTTGAAACCTTCCCTATCTGGAATATTCCTTTAAAACACCCGGTAAACCTTGCCTACGAGGCAGCTACAGCCGACTTAAATGATGTCAATATGATTGATCCCTTCCATCTGGAGGCATATGGGGAAACAACGGTAAATTATAATCGCGATGTAGAAATCTTCCCTGTTCTTCAGGCAATGTTTGAAAAAATCATCGGAGAATGCCCGTATAAATCTCCTACAGATATGGGAGTAAATATGGCAGGAAACTGTATCATTGACGACGAGGCCTGCAAGGAAGCCTCACGTCAGGAAATTATCCGCCGCTATTATAAGAGCATGAACGCCCTTGCTTCCGGTAGCGGAAAAGAGGAGGAAGCATTCAAAATCGAGCTTCTCTTAAAACAGGCTCACGCTACTCTCGAAGACAGAAAAGTAGTTCCTGCTGCCCTGGAAACGGAAGAAAAAACAGGCGCTCCTGCTGCTGCTCTGGAACTTCCTGACGGAAAAATCGTATATGGAAAAACCTCAGAACTCCTCGGCGCATCCTCTGCTCTTCTTTTAAATGCATTAAAAGAACTGGCAGGGATTGACCACAAACACCATGTGATTTCCCCGGATGCCCTTCGCCCTATTCAGGAATTGAAAACAAAATATCTGGGAAGCAAAAATCCGCGTCTCCATTCCGATGAAACGCTGATCGCCCTTTCCATAAGCGCAGCAAATAATCCCGAAGCTCGCCTTGCCCTTGAACAGATTGCCAGCTTAAAAGGCTGCCAGGCACATACTTCTGTTATGCTGTCTTCTGTAGATATTCAGGCTTTCCGAAAACTCGGTATTGAGCTGACCTGTGAGCCGAAATTTGAAAAAGAAAAGAGATATATGTAGTTTATTCTATAAACGCACACAAAAAATATCCCGTTTTTATGCAGGAGTTATCTGCATCAAAAACGGGATATTTCTGTTATTTTCAATACTTTATTTAATCCTCATATCCGTTTGGATTATTGGACTGCCATCTCCAGGAGTCCTCACACATTTCACGAATATCATTCTCAGCCTTCCAGCCAAGCTCTTTTTCTGCTTTGGAAGCGTCAGAATAGCAGGTAGCAATATCTCCCGGGCGACGATCTTTGATCACATACGGAACTTTTACGCCTGTAGCTGCCTCAAAGTTCTTTACAATATCAAGAACACTATAGCCTTTTCCTGTTCCCAGGTTGTAAATGCTTAAGCCGGAGTTGTCCTCAATTTTCTTAAGAGCTTTTACATGACCTTTTGCAAGGTCTACTACATGGATATAATCTCTTACTCCTGTTCCGTCCGGTGTATCGTAATCGTTTCCGAATACTCCCAGTTCTTTCAGCTTGCCTACTGCAACCTGTGTTACGTATGGCATCAGGTTGTTCGGAATGCCGTTTGGATTTTCACCGATTGTACCACTCTTATGCGCTCCAATCGGATTAAAGTAACGAAGGAGAACCACATTCCACTCCGGATCCGCTTTCTGAATATCTGTCAAAATCTGCTCCAGCATGGATTTTGTCCAGCCGTATGGATTTGTACACTGCCCCTTCGGACACTCTTCCGTAATCGGAATCATTGCCGGATCGCCGTATACAGTTGCAGAAGAAGAGAAGATAATATTTTTCACATTATGTTTTCTCATAACATCTACAAGAGTTAAAGTACCTGCGATATTGTTTTCATAATATTCCCACGGTTTTGCCACAGACTCTCCAACTGCTTTTAAACCAGCGAAATGAATACAGGAATTAATGTCTTCCTTGTCAAAAATTTCATTTAAAGCATCGCGGTCAAGAATGTCGGCTTTGTAGAATTTTACCGGTTTTCCTGTAAGCTTTTCCACTCTCTCCAGGGATTTTTCACTGGAATTGCTTAAGTTGTCAAGAACCACTACGTCATAACCTGCGTTCTGCAGCTCCACTACTGTATGAGAACCAATATAGCCTGCACCGCCTGTCACCAAAATTGCCATAACTTTCTCCTCCTGGTCTGTATTTTATTTCCTACGCTTTTATCTTACCACTATTTATATTTTTCTACAATAGCTTTCATCTGCGGAAGTTTTTCTTCCATATCTTTTACCAGCTTGAACTGGGTTCTGCAGCGATCGAGATTATGACCTTCTCTGTGAATCTTAAAGTAGTGATCTCCCTCAAGATAATCTGTAAGGAAACGCATTCCGCATTCAAACGTCATGAGGATTGCCCCCATTGGAAGCATATCCAGCTCAAGGTCTGTAAGAGCACCTCCGCATCCCTCGATAAATCCTTTCACATACACCTCATAAAGATGAAGGTTACAGGAAATTTTTGATAAATCCTGCTCGTCCTCTGCGCCTGTACTTGCGCCGAAACGAATAGAATCACCGAAATCATTCACAGAAAGTCCCGGCATAACTGTGTCCAGGTCGATTACGCAGATTGCTTTTCCCGTCTCATCATCTATCATAATGTTGTTAAGTTTCGTATCATTATGAGTAACACGAAGCGGAAGTTTTCCTTCTGCCTGAAGATCGCATAATGTATGGGCAAGATTCTCTCTGTCCATCACAAAACGAATCTCCTCCTCTACTTCTTTTGCCCTTGCGCAGGTATCTTCCGCAACAGCCTTTTTAAATTTTGCAAATCGGTCTACTGTATTGTGGAAATCTTTAATTGTCTCGTGAAGTGTCTCTGCCGGATAATCTGCAAGCAGCCCCTGGAAATGTCCGAAAGCTACTGCACTCTGGTAAAAGTCTTCCTCTGTCTCCACCTGGTCGTAAGATGTTGCATTTTCAATGAAAAGATACACTCTCCAGTATTCTCCCATTGAATCCTTATAATATGGAGAACCATCTGTATCATTGACAAGATTCAGAGTTTCTCTCTCCACATCTCCCCCGTTTTCCAGAATTTTTTTCTTAAGCCATGAAGTTACATTGCTTACATTCTCCATCAGCTCTTCCGGCTTTGTAAAAATACTTTTATTCATACGCTGGAGAATGTATCTCTTTGTCTCTCCGGCCACATCGTAAGTAAGACGAAAGGTATCGTTAATATGTCCGCTTCCATATGGAACACACTCTTTTAAAGTTCCCGGAAAGTCAAATTTTCCAATAACTTCCATAATCTCTTTATTTTCCACTTATGCTTCCTCCCAAAGTTTCTGAGGATACAGCCCCTCATCTTTCAGCTTCTGAATTGCCGCAACTACAACCGGCTTGTCTTCTTTATAAGTAACACCATACCACTTATCCATTGATTTCAGAACTTTTACAGTTGCCTTTTTCTCAGTTAAAAGCTCATCTACGACAAACGGCAGGAAATACTCGCATTTCAGCGGATTGCTCTCCAGATTCTCATCCAGGAATTTGGAAAATCTATCTTTTAATTCTTTCAGAATACTTGCGGAAAATCCCCACATATTCATGGACACTGTACTTCCTTCCGGAATTTCCACCCATGTTTTTCCATCGTCTTCTGTGTAGGCTGCTCCGCCTTCCCGTTTCTCAATATGCGTACGCTCATTAATTTTTACGAGATGACCATCCTCATCTGTTACGCAGACGCCTCTTGCCACATGTCCGTTGTCTGTAAGAGTATTTTCCAGCTTATAGCCAACCATCATATAACTGTATGTATCTCCCTCCTCATTCTGAGAAAGAAAATCGTATGCCATCTGGAACGCATGACTTCCATAATAGTCGTCTGCATTAATAACAGCAAACGGTCCGTCCACTTCATCCAGACAGCTTAAAATCGCATGACCGGTTCCCCAGGGTTTTACCCTTCCTTCCGGAATGCTGTATCCCTCCGGAAGATTATTTAAGTCCTGGAAAACATAGGCAACTTCAATAATTTTACTTATTCTGTCACCAATGGCAGCTTTAAAATCTGCCTCGTTTTCCTTTTTGATAATAAAGACTACTTTTTTGAATCCTGCTCTCACTGCATCATAAATGGAAAAATCCATGATAATGTGCCCTTCTTTATCAACAGGGTCTATCTGTTTTAAGCCGCCATAGCGACTTCCCATACCTGCTGCCATAACTACTAATACTGGTTTTTTCATGTGTATCCTTCCTTTCTTTTCGATACTGTCATTCTATATGTTCTGAAAATAATCTTAGCATTTTAATAAAATTAGTCTTTGCACGATTATTCCTTCCTTTTGCATATACGGTATTTTATCACATTTTGCGATCCCGTCAACATTTTCCCTGCTTCCGGAAGACCTTCCATCACCTTTCCAAAAGCCTCTATAGAAACCTTCTGGGATTTTTCTGACTGGATTTTCCAGGTAAGGATGCCATCTTCTATTTTTGCGCTGCACATAAGTCCATTTTCACCGCGAAGATTTTGAAAGGATACCCCTTTTTCTTTCCACTCCTCCGGAATTGCAGGAAACAGACGGATTTTTCCGTTTTTCATCTGGAACAGCATTTCCTGTAGGGCATCAGCACTAAACATATTTCCCTCAAGCGTAAATGGTCTGTATGTAAACTCAGAATATCCCTTCCTCTGAAAGTCTCCATTTAAGTGAAATCCATTTGGACCGCAAAAATACTTCCAGAAAATATTAAGATATTCCGCCGCCTTTTCTCCATTCCCCTGAATCGCATACAAGTGCGCCATCCAGGTAAATGTATAACCAACCCACTGCTCCGTTCCCAGACGCTCATAGTCTTTAATTACGGCATCTATAATTTCTTTTCCTTCTCCTTCATAAGAGATCAGACCAAGCGGAGAGATCGCCATCGCATTGGAAAAATGACGATGTGATTCCTCAAGGCTTTCATCCGGAGAAAGCATAAGAACTTTCTTTTCATTCACAGCAAGTTTTGGAAGTTTTTTTCTTATATCTGTCCATATATCCTTCATGGAATCTCCAAGAAGAACACTGTATTTTTCCAATGATTCGTAAAGATTTAATAAAAGGGCCAGATCATAATTGCTCATAGGTGTCAGCCATGATTTCTCTGTATCATCATGAATTTCCGGAGAACTGGATACCGGAAGAGAAAGCATTCCATCTTCTCTCTCTTCCAAAAGCTCCCTGATGAAAATCCCTGTCTCCTTCATGTACGGATATGCCCTCTCCTTAAGGAATTTTTCGTCACCTGTATAGCGATAATATTCTCCGAATCCATGAGCCAGCCATGCCTGATTTACAGGTGAAAGAGAATACATCGGCCAGCCGCCCAAAGGTTTTCCGTCAATCGTCATTACACCGGGAAGGCAGCATCCTTTTGCATTATAAAATTCTCTGGCAAAGCTTTTCCCCTCTTCTCTCAATTCCCAGAGGAAATCAAGAAATGTTCTTCCCTCTTCCAGATGATTTGCCTTCAGATAATGGGTATAGGAAAGCTCTGTGTTTAAATCATGATGATAATCTCCCTTCCAGGGGGGAAGTGTTCCGTCATCTGCCGTCCAAACACCCTGCAGGGGCATGGGTGCACAGCCTTCTCTTGAAGCAGAAGCAAACAGATAGTTTGTCATATACCACTGCTTTTCCATAAATTTATCCGGCAGTGAAATCCGGCTTTCTCCAAAATAATTCTCCCACCAGATTGTGTGCTCCCTGAAAAATTCCCGTTCTTCTTTTTGGGCTTCCGCCAAAAGTGCATTCTTTCCATCCGAAAACCAATTTTCTCCATCTTCGGATGAAATGATTTTCCACAGAATTCTTGTTTTTATGCCCTTCTTTTCCACCAGCATTACAATGCCATAGGAAAACTTCTCATTTACAGGCTGTATAAACCACTGAAGATCTTTAGATTCTCCCTTCTTTACCGGAAGATATTTCAGCTCTTTCAATGTTCCCTGAGAAATTTTTCTTTCCTCTTCCCGGTATACATATTCTTTTTCTGTTCCTTTTTCTCCAAATTCCGGCGAAAGAAGCTCTATGAAAAAAGTATTTTCCGGAGCATAGATTTCAATGATTCCAATATGGCTGACTGCATGAATCCAGGCTTTTACATTATAAGATGATTCTCCGTCGCCAAACTCCATCTGCGCCACTGCCTCCTTCAGAAAAAGAGTTGAGCACATATTCCCTTTTACTTCCGGAAAACGCACGAGGATTTTTCCTGCCGGAAGCTTTGTTGGCGTTGGATAATAATAGGGAGCATCGAAAATTTCACGAATCTTTTTTACGTTGCCTTCTTTGGCAAGTTTTACAAGATTTTCGTAAGTAAAATCCTCTCTCTGCTCCCATAAAACGGTTTTATCCCATATATCTGTGCGGTCAAGACTGAACCGCATTTCCTGCGGCGCTCCCCAGCAGAGACAGCCGCATTTTCCACTTCCCAGCGGGACTGCTTCGTCCCACTGAGAAATGCTTTTTTCCCATTTATAAACTGTATTCATATTCTAAACTCTCACTTAAATTTTCTGTTATAACGATAAAGAAGGAAAAGAAGACCGGCAAGTCCAAGAAGCATCACCATAAGCCCCTGAACACCAACATTCTTCTGCCCCATTATTACAAGCGCCACACACACAATAAAAAATACAACAGATATAAGAGTGGTTAATATACTTTTTGTTCTCTCGTTCATTCTATTTACCTCCCGTTCAGAAACAAACTTAACCTTTCAGACCACCAAGTGTCATACCCTGTGTCAGTTTCTTCTGCACACAGATATACAGAATAAGGGTTGGAACCATAACAATTACAAGACCTGCATACATCTGTCCGTACTGTACGGCTGATTTCTGTGCAGCCATCAGGTTCATAAGACCTACCGGCAGCGTCTTGATTTCCGGTTTTGTAAGAAGAGTCATAGAAATAATATACTCATTCCAGAATGCCAGGAAATTAAAAAGAATTACTGTAACAATACTCGGTTTTGCCATAGGCATAATAATCTGTACCATAGTTCTCCAGTAACCGGCGCCATCTACATATGCAGCTTCCTCGTAATCCTTTGCCAGAGATTTAAAATATCCGGACAAAAGATAAATCGTAAACGGAAGCGCTGTAGATGCATACACCAATGCCAGAACAAACAGGTTATTCAGGAAAAACGGTGCTCCAAACCACTGACGGAGCTGTGCGTCTGCATTATTTAACATCAGGAAAATCGGAACAACAATGTAATTTACATTAATAAAAAGTCCTGCCATAAACAATACATTCCATACTTTATTGCTTTTAAATTTAAATCTTGCAAGAACATAAGCCGCCGGAAGCGCAATTATAATCAAAAGCGCAATTCCAAGAACTGTTACAAAAACAGAATTGAGCATATAAGAGCCCATATTGGCAGTTTCCCAGGCATCAATAAAATTCTGGAAATGGAATCCCTGAGGCAATGTCCACGGGCTTCCGTAAAACTCAGAATTTTCTTTCACAGAAGCAACGAATACCCACGCAACAGGAACAATAATCGTAACTGCCAAAAGCGCCAGAACCAGATAAATCAATACTTTCGCAAAGCTGAAACCTGAACTGCTTTTTTTCTTCATATCAGACATTTTTTCTCCTCCTTAGAATTCAATTTCTTCACGTTTTGTTACCGCATTCAGTATCGCGGCAAGAGCAAAGGAGAACAGGAATACTGCAACACCGATTGCCATACCATATCCGTAAGAAGAGTTTGTATACGCTTCCTGATACATATAACTTAAGAATACATTGGAAGCTCCATCCGGACCGCCGTTTGTCATTGCTTTTACCATCAGGAAACTCATGTTAATTGTACTGATAACAAAGAAAGTTAAAGTTGTACGGATATTTGTCCAGATAAGCGGCAGCGTAATGGAAAAGAACTGTGTCAATCTGCCTGCACCTTCCAGACTTGCAGACTCGTAAAGACTTTCAGGAATGTTTGCCATACTCGCCATATACATAACCATATAATATCCTATTGCCTGCCATACCATTGCAATAATAATACTGTAAATTACGATTTTCTGACTTCCCAGCCAGAGGATTGGATTATCTGCTCCACGGAACAGATTTAAAAATGAATTTAAAAGTCCCTGATTCGGATCATATATTGCGGAGAAAATAGCACTGATTACTACAACAGAAAGAATATTCGGAATGTAGAAAACAACACGGAAAAAGGTCTGACCTTTTATTTTTTCTCTTGTAAGAATTGCAGCAAATATAATTGCCATTGAGAAAGTTACGATCGTTACTACAACTATGAGAAGAACTGTATTCTGAAAAGCCTGGTAAAACTTATCACTCTGTAAAAGCGTTTTGAAGTTATCAAAGCCTACAAATGTCTTTTCTGCTGTATATCCTCCCCATTTGTAAAGAGACATTTTGAAAACGTCAATGGTTGGAATAATCATAAAGATAACAAAAAGAATGACGGCCGGAGCAAGACAGCAAAAAATAAACCGGCTTCTTCCCTTTTTTTTCGTCATGGTTCAATTCTCCCTTCTTCATCTTAAAAACGGACGGTACTATTACCGTCCGTTTTGTTATACATGTTCAATTTAACAGAACAGGCCTTATTTCAGTGCACCGCGAAGTGTATCACTGTCTTTCTTAATCTGCTCAACCCACTCGTCTTTTGTTTTGTCACCACTTACAAGAGAGTTAACCGGATCAAAGAATGTGGAACGAACTGTTACGCCTTCTACTGGTTCAGTTGTTGCAAATGCATCCATAACTGCTACTGCACCATCATCATAGATAGAGTAGTAAATCTTTGCATCACCGTCAAGTTTGTCTGCCATTCCCTGGATTGGCTGAACTGCATTTCCGTCTTTTGCGAAGATTCCAGCAGCTTCATCAGAGTACAGATATGCGATAAACTGTTTTCCAAGGTCTTTATTTACAGCACCCTTTGGCATCCAAATCTGCTCAAAGAATGTATAGGAAGCTCTCTCGCCGCCCTCTTCTACTGCCGGAAGAGCTGTGAATCCCCACTCAAATCCGTCTGCACGAGGAGCGTCTGCCATCTCTCCGATAACCCAGTTTCCGTTTGGCATAAACAGCGCTTTGTTATCAAGAATCATCTGCTGATTTTTACGGAAATCATTGTCGTTTGCGTTTGCCGGAGTTGTTTTTTCTGTATAAGAAGCAAGTTTTTCGATAATATCAAATGTCTTTGTTGCTCCTTCAGTCTCCCATGCACCTTCACCATATTTTAATGCTTTCTGGAATTCCTCAGCGCCTGCTGCTTCATGAAGCAGAGCATAGAAGAATGCGTCAAAATATCCTGCTGTAGGATATGTAAATAATGCAATTCCTTCTTCCTTTGCTTTATCTCCAAGTTCCCACATTTTATCCCATGTTTCCGGAACTTCCCAGCCTTTTTCCTCAAAAAGTCCTTTGTTATAGAAAAGTCCGCATGGTCCGTAGAACATTGGCATCAGGTATGTCTTTCCGTCATCATATGGATTTGTAATAGAGTTATCAACAAATCCCGGAAGAATTTTATCTTTTACTTTTACATCTTCACCAGGTACTGTCATTTCCAGCACATCTGTCATTTCTTCTACGTTATTATCTTTTATGAAAGTCTCTGTAAGGGCAGATTCAGAACCTACAGCTCTCATGATAACGTCCGGGTAATCTCCGGATTTCATAGCTGGTGTAATAATGTCTTCCAGTTTCTTATCGATTGTTAATTCAACCTTTACTCCCGGATTTGCCTCTTCAAATTTTGCACACACGTTTTTCCACATATCCTGTCCGTATGCAGTCTCTACTACAGCCAGTTTTAACACCTGCTCATCATCTGCCATAACAGTTGTTGCCATTCCGGTTGTCATTCCTGCTACCATAGCTGCGGAAAGTACAAGACTTGTCACTTTTTTCGCTTTCATATTTGTTTCCTCCTTTAGATTCTCTGCATTCTGCATAAAAAATACGGAACTGCTTTGTTGTTATTATCATATCTGAAAAAGATTTTTTTTTCAACTCGTATATTGCTGTAAAATTTAGAAATATTGCTCTTGTCTGTAAATTTTTTCCTACAAAGTTTTTATTGTGCTCCCTCACGGTATCTGGTAAAATATTTTTATATTTTTAAAGCAATATTACTAAAGGAGATCTGCCTATGAGTATGCGTAAATACCAGCTGGACGGCGAACCTGTCAGCCATCTCCCGGGACGGCTTATTTCCGTTTCCTCTTCTTTATATGAAAAAGACTGGAAGAGCATTCGCCACACCCACCCTTTTGTAGAACTTTTTTATGTAAAATCCGGCTCCGGTTCTTTTTTTATAGAAGACCAAAGCTTTCCCATAGCAAAAGACGAACTGATTATCATAAATCCTAATGTAGAACATACAGAAGTATCCCTTGACGATCCGCCCCTTGAATATATCACTCTCGGTATTGAAGATTTTCAATTTTCTTTTTCCCATAAAGGCAGTTATCTTGCATTAAAGGATAAATCTGTCACAAAAAATCTGGGAATTTACTTTTCTTCTATCCTGAGCGAAGTGGAGCACAGAGCTCCCGGTTACGAGCTTGTTTGTCAGAATTTCCTTGAAATTTTAACCCTTCTTCTGATGCGCCAGACAGATTCTGCCTTTGAACTGATTCCTGTAGAAAACACCACCCGGGAATGCAGCCGCATCAAACGGTATATTGACTCCCATTATCAGGACGATATTACCCTGGACAATCTTGCAAAAATGGCACATCTGAACAAATACTACTTCGTTCACGCTTTTACCAAATTTTACGGGCAGTCCCCTATTCAGTATCTCACTGCAATCCGCCTGAAAACAAGCAAAGACCTCCTGGAATCCAGCGATTATACCATCTCCGAAATTGCTCAGCTTTCCGGGTTCTCTTCCTCAAGCTATTTTGCGCAGTGTTTCCGGAAACACTGCGGTATGACTGCCCTTGCTTACCGGAATCTCACCAAGAATAAAAACAGGACATAAGTTTTTATGCTGGCTTTTTTCTCACTTTTAGGCTATAATAAAAACAGATTCAGAACATTCATGCAAGGAGTTATAACGCATGGCTTATGAGAGCATTCCTCTTACAGAGGATATACATATAGATCAACTTTATACCGTACATTATTTTGAATACAGAAGCGATTTTTCTTATCCCGGAGAGCGACATAACTTCTGGGAATTCCAGTGCGTGGACAAAGGAAGTGCAAAGGTTCAGACAGATGATGACGTACATATTTTAAACAGAGGGCAGGTTATTTTTCACCGTCCCAATGAATTTCACAACCTGACGGCTGTAGGACAGACTGCTCCCAATATTGTAGTCATTTCTTTTGAATGCAGTTCTCCCTGTATGGAATTTTTTGAGAAACGCATTTTAACTCTTTCCGACACAGAGAGAAATCTAATCGGAATGATCATCGCAGAAGCGAGAAGGTGTATTGCCTCTCCTCTTAATGATCCATACCTTCAGAAAATGGAAATTAAAAAGGACAGCCTTTTCGGTTCCCAGCAGCTGATTCTTCTTTATCTGCAGGAGCTTTTAATCTCCATGATACGGCGTCACACCCTGCCGCAGGTTTCTATGCCTGTAAACAGGCTTCCGGTACCCAAAAACGGGTCTGACATATATAACAAAATTATTTTTTATCTGGAGGAGCATATCCGGGAATTTGTTACAATAGAAGATATCTGTCACGACAATCTCATTGGACGCTCTCAGCTTCAGAAACTTTTCCGAGAGCAGCACCAATGTGGAATTATAGAATTTTTCACAGAGATGAAAGTGGAATTTGCAAAACAGCTTATCCGTGAAAATCAGCTGAATTTTACACAGATTTCCGATTTCCTGGGCTACTCATCCATTCACTACTTTTCCCGTCAGTTTAAAAAAGTGACAGGAATGACGCCGTCCGAATATTCCACTTCCATAAAAGCCCGCTCTGAACAGAAACACTGACGGGCAATGACGCAGGTGGTTTTATAATTTTTTATAATAAAGGAGAAATAATCATGAAAATCTACAAAGTAAAAAACTACGATGAATTAAGCCGCAAAGCAGCTAACATTATCGCTGCACAGATTACCTTAAAGCCAGACAGCGTTCTTGGCCTTGCAACAGGTTCTTCACCTGTGGGTCTTTACAAAAATCTTGTATCTATGTACGAAAACGGAGACCTTGATTTCTCTAAAATCACAACAGTAAACCTTGACGAGTACAAAGGTCTTGACGGAACCAACGACCAGAGCTACCGCTACTTTATGAATGAAAATCTTCTCACAAAAGTAAATGTGCCAATGGAACGCACCTTCGTTCCGGACGGAACAATGGAAGATGCTGCTGCTGCCTGTGCTGCATATGATGAAATCTTAAACAGTGTCGGCACAGTAGATATTCAGCTCCTTGGTCTTGGACATGACGGACACCTTGGCTTCAATGAGCCGGATGACCATTTTGAAGACGGTACACACTGCGTGCAGCTTACAGAAACAACAATCCAGGCAAATAAACGCTTCTTCGAAAAAGAAGAGGATGTTCCGCGTCAGGCATATACAATGGGCATTGGCGGAATTATGCGTGCCAAAATGCTTCTTGTTGTTGTAAGCGGCGAGGACAAGGCTGACATCTTAAATAAAGTTCTGACAGCACCTGTTTCCCCACAGATTCCGGGAACAATCCTTCGTTTCCACCCGAATGTAATTCTTGTAGCAGACGAAGCAGCTCTTTCCAAAACAGAGCTTGCATAATTTCATTTACCCTTTCTAAATTGCGCTCCAAAAGCGCACAGCACAAAAAGACCGCTCCGGAAATATCCGGCGCGGCCTTTTTCGCTTTTCTTTATTTTATTTCTTTGAAAAAAGAAGAGTCATTTTTGTTCCTTTTCCAGGCTCACTTTCCAGCTGAATTTTCGCATGATGAAGAACCGCACCGTGTTTTACTATAGAAAGCCCCAGACCGGTTCCGCCCGTCTGTCTGGAATGGCTTTTGTCTACACGGTAAAAACGCTCAAAAATCCTGTTTTGTTCATTGGCCGGGATTCCAATCCCATTATCTTCCACAGAATAGAACGGGTATCCATCCTGTTTTCCAACAAAAATTTTTACGGTTCCGCCTTCTTTCGTATAGCGCACAGCATTGTCTGCAAGATTATAAAACATCTCGTACAACACATGACGGACACCGCGGATTGCTACAGTTTCTCCTTTTAAAGAAAGACTTATATTCTTCTTCATGGCGGCATTCTGAATATGATTCACTATATCCTCGGAAAGCTCGTAAAGGTCAACTGCCTCAAATGGCATGTCACTGCTTTTCTCATCCATTCTGGAAAGCTGAATAATATCTGCCACAAGACTGCTAAGACGCACTGCCTCATGATAAATCCTTCCGGAAAACTCCGGCACCTTCTCCGGCTGCACCATTCCGTTCATCATAAGCTCCGCATATCCGGAAATAGACATAAGCGGTGTTTTCAGCTCATGAGAAACATTTGCTGAAAATTCCCTCCGCATTGCCTCCGCACTTTTTAATTCCTCCACCTGCCGTGCAATCTGCTTATTCTGCTGATCCACACGCATAAGAAGGGGTCTGAGCTCCTCATAGCATACATTATCAAGAGGGTGCTCCAGATCCAGTCCGTTAATCGGTTCAATCAGCTCTTTTGTCTGTTTCTGTACAAAGAAAAAGGCAAACAGAAGAATTACGATCATCAACACGCCAAGAAGAGTAAAGCTTGACATCATTGTTGGAAAAATACTGTCTGTAGACTTGGAGACGCGAAGAATATGTTCGTTTTTTAATTCCACTGCATAATTAAAATTTTTTCTGGAAAGCGTTTCCGAATACCGAATACTCTCTCCTGTTCCATTTTTCTGTGCCTGCTCAATCTCAGGACGGTCTCCATGATTGGGGAGTTCTCCTGCCTCAGCATCGCTGTCATAGAGAACTGTTCCTTCTTTATCCACAAGAGTAATCCTCGTTTCTGTGGCATCTCCCACTTTTTCCGTAAGATACTGTTCTCCGTATTCGTCAATTCCAATCTGAACATACTTTGCCTCGTCCCGAACTCCCTGCTTCATATTTGCAGCATAGCGTTCGTACAAAACGCTGCTTGCTGCAATGAACGTAACGAGCACCGATACTACGACAAGAATACTGGCATGATTTAAAATCCTCTGCTTCATATACTATGCTCCTATGCGGTAACCTACGCCGCGTACTGTCTCAATTAAATTGCCGGCTTCTCCAAGCTTTTGCCGAAGACTTCTCACGTGAACGTCCACTGTTCTCGTCTCCCCGTCAAAATCATATCCCCACACATGGCATAATATCTGATTTCTTGTCATGACAAGTGCCTTGTTTTCCATGAGATAACAAAGCAGCTCAAACTCTTTTCTTGTAAGCTCAATTTTTTCTTCTTTATAGCGCACCTCGTGACGCTTCACCTTCACATAAAGTTCGCCGCAGTGAAGTTCCTTATCTCCGTTATTGCTTGCACTTCTTCGAAGAACGGCTTTTACCCGCGCCACAAACTCCATCATACCGAAAGGCTTTGTAATATAATCATCTGCACCGCCTTCCAGACCGCGCACCTTGTCATACTCTGCTTCCTTTGCCGTTACCATAATGACCGGAATATTTCTTGTTTCCGGATTGCTTTTCATTTTTTCCATAATCGCATATCCATCTTCTCCAGGAAGCATAATATCGAGAAGAACAAGCTCGGGCAGCTCTTCTTCAAGTGCTGCCCGAAACTCCTTCCCTGTCTCAAATCCTCTTGCCTGAAAGCCTGTCGTTTCCAGCGTATAAATCAGAAGCTCTCTGATGTTGCGCTCATCTTCCACACAGTAAATCATCTCTATTGCTCCTTTTACCTAACCTTAGACAAGCCTCTCTCCTCTCACGGAAGCTGATATTTTTCCCGAACCTCTTCCAGCTCGTGATAGAAAGAGGAATCCTTTACCGTATCAAGATGGCTGTGTGTATCATAAAGGTCTTCACGAACCTGTGTCACACAGACACCAATATTAGAACAATGGTCTGCAATTCTCTCAAGACTTGTTGTAATATCAGAGAGAATAAATCCCATTTCAATAGTACATTCTCCAGTACGGAGACGCTGTACATGGCGGCGTTTTACTTCTTTTGAAAGCTCGTCCACCACTTCTTCCAACGGCTCAATTTTTTCAGCCAGACCTACGTCCTGTTTATCAAATACTTCATAAGCCGTATCTACAATATCATGCACTGCAGCTTTCAGAACTTTCAGCTCTGCTTTTGCCTTATCGGAAAAATGCAGTCCTTTTTTTGCAAGCTCCTGTGCTGATTCCATCAGATTTATCGCGTGGTCGGAAATACGTTCAAAATCTCCGATGCAGTGAAGCATGATAGAAAGACTATGGCTATCAGCCTCAGATAAATCCTTATGGCTTAATTTTACAAGGTATGTTCCAAGCTCATCCTCATAACGGTCAACCTTTGCTTCCATTGCTTCCACACGTTCAGCCTGCTCATCGCTGTAATTATCTATCATTTTCATCGCTGTAAACAGAGCTTTATGTGAATCCTGCGCCATGTTTCTTGCTGCGTTGCGGCTCTGCTCAAGTGCAAATGCCGGTTTCTCAAGGAAACGTGACTCAAGAATCATAAATTCTTTATCCTCTGCTGATACAGCAACATCCTCTTTTTTGTCTTTAATCGTAAGACATGCCAGTTTTTCCAGAACCCCGGAGAACGGAAGAAGAATGATTGTAGCAGTTATATTGAATACACTGTGAAGTGTTGCAATTCCTGCCGGATTTGCCGCATCACTGAAGAAGGAGAATCCGACAACTGCGTTAATCGCATAAAATCCAGCCATGAAAATTGCTGTTCCAATCAGATTGAAGTACAGATGCACCATAGCTGCACGTTTTGCATTTTTGTTCGCTCCGATTGCAGAAAGAAGAGCCGTTACGCAAGTACCGATATTCTGTCCCATAATAATCGGAAGTGCCACGCTGTACGGCACAGCACCAGTCATACAAAGAGCCTGCAAAATACCTACAGATGCAGAAGATGACTGGATAATCGCAGTCAAGATCGTACCTGCCAGAACACCAAACAGCGGGTTTGAAAATGCTGTCATAATATTTGTAAATTCAGGTACATCAGCAAGTGGTTTTACAGCGCCGCTCATGGATTCCATACCAAACATCAGGACAGCAAAACCAATCATAATCATACCGATGTCTTTTTTCTTCTGGTTCTTAATAAACATCAGAAGCACAATACCAATCAGCGCCAGAATCGGGGCGAAAGAAGTCGGTTTTAAAAGACGAATGAAAAAGTTTTCACTTTCGATTCCTGCAAGACTTAAAATCCAGGAAGTTGCAGTTGTACCGATATTGGCACCCATAATAACGCCGACCGCCTGTGACAGTCTCATAATTCCTGAGTTTACAAAGCCGACTACCATAACGGTTGTAGCAGAAGAAGACTGAATTACAGCCGTTACTGCTGCTCCTAAAAGAACTGCTTTAATCGGGCTTGAAGTCAGGTTTTCCAGAATTCGCTCCAGCTTTCCGCCGGAAACCTTGGCAAGACCGTCTCCCATTACCTGCATTCCGTAAAGGAACATGGCAAGTCCTCCAAGCAGTGTTAATATACTAAAAAAATCCATGTTTTCTCTCCTTTTCCTTTTTTCTTAGGTTTCATAGACATTTTACATATATTTATTCTAAAGAGCCTCTGTAAAGTTTTCCCTACTTCAATGTAAAATCTGTGTAAAATTTTTTAAAATCCGCGGATTTCCTCATCTTCTGAACCTGTTTTCTGGATGGAGCGGATTTCCAGAAAATAACTGTAGCTGTCGTTTACCTTTACCTCCACTCTGTCCCCTACTTTATGACCTTTCAGCGCCATTCCGATAGGCGACTCAATGCTGATCCTGTTTTCCATAGAATTTCCGCGAATGGAAGTAACCAGCTTATATTTTTCGATTTCATCGTCTTCCTCAAAATATACCTCCACAATATCGTCCATCCCCACTTCATCCTCTTTGGAGCTGTCCGATACGATGGTTGCTGTTTTTAGCATATTTTCAAGATAGCGAATCCGGCTCTCGTTCTGATTTTTATGTTTTTTTGCCGCATAATATTCAAAATTTTCACTTAAATCCCCCTGAGCTCTTGCTTCTTTTACCGCCTCAATGGCTTCTTTTCTTATGACAAGCTTTCTGTGTTCAATTTCCTGCTCAATTTTTTCCACATCTTTTTTTGTAAGCTTTTCTCTCATTTCTCTGACTCTCCTTTTCTTACTTTTTCCACAAAATCCTTCACCTCATGAGACGCGCCGTCAAATAAATACGTCTTACTGCTCTGACGTTTTGTATGCCAGTCTGAAAGAAGCGTCTCTTTTGCATCTTCAATTTCCTGGCGGAGACCTTTTGCTGAAAGACGGACTGCCCCCTGTCCCAGAATGATCATCTGCTCCAGCCTATCAGAGGTTGCCACTGTAACGGAATGCTCTCTTCCAAGCTTATGCACTGTTTTTTCTATATACTGGTCTGCAGTTTCCGCTTCCTTTGTATACACAACAAAAATATTGTGATACGGCAAAATTTCCTCCCGATGTCCTTCTACCTTATATGCATCAAACACAAGAATCAATGTGCATTTTTTTATTCCCTGATAATTAGAAAGAATATCCATCAGCTTATCCTGCGCTGCGTGTATATTCTCTGCTGCCAGTTCCCTTAAATCCTCCCAGGCAAAAATAATATTATACCCGTCTACAAGGAGATACTCTTCTTCCTTCTTTTTCACATATGTCCTTCGCACAGGTACCTCTGATGTGCGGGTCACCCTTTTTCCCGGTGCCAGACGATCTCTTTTTACAGGTCCGAAAGTCCGTTCAAAGATTTCCTGCAGTTCTTTTTCCTCCTCGTAGCTTCCCCGAATCGCAGATGCCGGAGGTACGTAAGACAAAACTGTTTCCGTGTCTTCCTGTGAACTTTCCTCCATACTCTCCAGATGCATATATTCTTCCACCTGATCCCACGGCACAACAAATCCTGCACCATGAGCGCAGAATACAGAACCTGTAGGATTTTCCAGATCTCTTTCCGAATCATAGCCAATATTTTCCACAATTTTTTCCTGCTCCCGGCATGGCTCATATCCTTTCAAGCTGCAGAAAAGACGTCCTTTTCCTCCTGTATAAGAAAGAACCTCTTTCTGATAATCCCGCATAGCAGAAACGGCTGCGCTTCCTTTTAAAATATAAGTTTCTCCATCCTGCTCAGGAGGCAGGAAACTTCCCTGCATTTTCTGAATATCCGACATGGCCCTTCCAAGACTGTCAGATGGAACTTCAAGGCGAAACTCATAATACGGCTCAAGAAGAATACTTTTTGCTTTTTTTAATCCCTGGCGTACTGCCCTGTATGTTGCCTGGCGAAAATCTCCTCCTTCTGTGTGTTTCAAGTGCGCCCTTCCTGTAATCAACGTAATCTGCACATCTGTAAGAGAAGCTCCTGCAAGAACTCCCTTATGTTCCTTTTCTTCCAAATGCGTCAGCACAAGACGCTGCCAGTTTCTGCTTAACACATCCTCACTGCATGCTGTAAAAAACTGCATTCCACTGCCCCGTTCCCCCGGCTCCAGAAGAAGATGCACTTCCGCATAATGACGCAGCGGCTCAAAATGCCCTACCCCTTCCACAGCAGAAGCAATGGTTTCCTTATAGACAATATTTCCTGTATCAAACTCCACTGCAACATGAAACCTCTCCCAGATAAGACGTTTTAAAATTTCTGTCTGCACTTCTCCCATAAGCATCACGTGGATTTCCGAAAGGACACTGTCCCACACAATATGAAGCTGTGGATCTTCCTCCTCAAGTTCCTTTAATTTCTGAAGCATCTGATGCACTTCACAATTTTCCGGAAGAATTACGCGATAATTCAATACCGGTTCCAAAACAGGAAGTTCCGATTCCTTTTCTATTCCAAGTCCCTGTCCCGGATAAGTGGTTGTAAGACCTGTGACTGCACAAATACTTCCCGCCGATACTTCATTGGAAAGTTCATATTTTGCTCCGGAATAAATCCGGATCTGATCCACCTTCTCCTTTTCTGTAAGAAGAGTTTTCACTTTCAGAGTTCCCCCTGTGATTTTCATATAAGTCAGGCGGTTTCCCTGCTCATCTCTTGCAATTTTAAAAACTTTTGCACCGAATTCCTTTGGATATTCCGGATTTTCGACATACTTTTCCACATCTTTCCAGAATTCCTCCACACCTGTCATTTTAAGAGCAGAACCAAAATAACACGGAAATACTTTTCTTTCTCGAATCAGGCGAACTTTATCCGTATTTTCCACTTCTCCGGTTTCCAGAAATCGTTCCAGAACCTCCTCATCACACATGGCAAGATTTTCAAGAAATGTGTCTCTGTCCTGGTCTTCCGAAAAATCAATGCAGTTTTCATGAAGTCTTTTTTTCAGTTCTTTTAAAAGTGCCTCTTTGTCTGTTCCTTCCTGATCCATTTTATTTACAAAAAGAAATACAGGAATCCCGTACCTCTTTAAAAGCCGCCAGAGCGTTGCCGTATGCCCCTGCACTCCATCGGAACCGTTAATGATCAGGACCGCGTAATCCATGACCTGAAGCGTACGCTCCATTTCCGCAGAAAAATCCACATGACCCGGCGTATCAAGGAGCGTCACTGTTCTGTCACCAAGAGGCAGCACTGCCTGTTTGGAAAATATGGTAATTCCCCTCTCCCTCTCAAGTTCAAACGTATCCAGATATGCATCTCCGTGGTCTACGCGTCCCGGCTTTCTGATGCATCCATTTAAATAAAGAAGACTTTCTGATAATGTTGTCTTTCCCGCATCTACATGGGCCAGAATCCCGATACTTAAATTTCTATTTTTAAACGGAGCTTCCATAAAAAATACCCCTTTCTGTTCTATCATAGTCAATGACTATCATATCACAGAAAGAGGTATAAGTCGATAAGACCAGGAGATTCTTTACTCTGCCAACTCTCCTGCATTTGCTTTTATATTTTTTGTAACAGCTTCCAGAACAAGGCTTACTGCCACTGCTGCAATTCCTACTGCTGCCCAGCCCAGGCCCATAGAATAAAGAGGAAGCTTGTGACATGCAGCGCCGATTGCACCAAGAGATACTTTAGCCTGGTCAAGCACATACAGAATACTGATGCAGCCTACAGCTCCTACCGTACAAGGATATATGTAGCGATTGGAACCAATCCAGGAATCACAAAGGCCAAGAATAATCAGTACAATGGACATTGGATAAATGGCATTCAATACAGGTACAGAAATTCCAAGAATCGTATTCAATCCCTGATTACATACCAGGAAAGAAAATCCGGAAATTAAATATACCCACTGCTTATAAGACAACTTACTTGTAAGCTTTGAGAAAAACTGAGAGATTGACGTAATCAACCCTACGCATGTAGTCAGACATGCAAGTGTAAAAATTGCTGCCAGAAGGATTGCTCCCGGATTTCCAAAAAGCTGCTGCACAATACAGCGAAGCGTCCATGCTCCGTTTTCCTGAATTTCATAAACACCGGAGCTTTTCATTCCCATATAGGCAAGCATCAGATACACTGCTGACAAAATACTTCCAGCCACAATACCTGCCTTTACCGTATAACTCATAACACTTTTTTTATTTTCCACACCAAGGGAACGGATTGTGACAGCAATTACAAGTCCGAAATTCAAAGCTGCAATGGTATCCATTGTCTGGTATCCTTCCAGGAATCCTTTTACAGCCGGAGCGGCCGCATATGCCTCCTGCGCAGATGTTACATCTGCAGTTCCCCGGAACAGGAAATTCACAAATAAGAATACGAGTAAAATCAAAAGACTTGGTGTTAAGAATTTTCCGATTCTTTCCACCAGCTTGTTCGGTGTTAACGCAAGCCATCCTGCAATCAGGAAAAATACAAGCGAATATAATACCATACAGAGTTTCAATGATACATTCTCCGGAAGATATGGTGCCACTGCCATCTCAAAAGGAACCGATGCCGCACGGGGAATTCCCAGTCCCGGTCCAATGGAAACGTAAATCAAAATCGTAAAAATAACAGCAAAACGTGCATCTACCTTTTTTGCCAGTCTGTCAAGTCCATCAAAACGTGCTACTACAATAACACCCAATACAGGAAGCGCCACTGCAGTAATCAAAAAGCTTGCAATCGCAAAGGGCATCTTATCCCCTGCATTCTGTCCGAGGAACGGTGGAAATATCAGATTGCCCGCCCCAAAAAACAGTGAAAACAGCATAAAGCTTACAAGAACCATTTTTTTCTTTCCTAATTTCATTTTTAATTCCTCCCTTTTTTTCTGTGTGCTGTATGCGCGTACAGACACGCAGCATTTTTTATGCTATGAAACATTACGAAATAATTTCCTATAGCATAAAAAAAGAGCCATCCTGTAAAGGACGACTCTGCCGTGGTACCACCTTATTTCTCTGATTTTCATCAGACTCACTTCGCATCTATAAATGCGCTTCGCCTATAACGTGGCTTGACTCCGGTGCACCTACTTCATTTCAGCTTACTTCTTCGGGATGATTTCATAATATTGCTTCCTTAACAGCTTCCACCAGCCGCTGTCTCTCTGTAAATTTCACAATATACTACTTATTCCCATCAACGAATTTATTCTCTATTTCTATTTAAATTAATATTAGAGCAAAATCACGGAAATGTCAAGATGTTTTTTATGTTTTCCCACAATCACAAGCATCGTATACACAAAAGACTCCAGAAGCATAAATCTTCTGGAAGCCATATTGGTATACATCCCTATTAACTCAAGCTCATAATTTTATTAATTAAACTATTATTCACTTCATATCTTATAAAAATACTTTTCTCATTACACCCTGTTCCATATCATCAATGCTATAAATGTGTTCCATCACATCAAAAGTTTCACGCAGATTTCCTCTTGCGCTCTTCCAACCAATACCATCTGTAAACCATACAAATTCAAATCCCTCTACTGTATCTGCCTCTTGTGATAACATCTTATAGCTACGAGCCGTTTCATTTAATTTAGAACCGCCTCCGGAGTAAAAGTTCGTTTCTATTGCATAGATTTTATTTTCTGTCTTAATAACAAAATCAAATCTCTTTGCTGCTTTTCCCTTATTTGATAATGCAGATAAATCTATGTTCCACTTTCTCTCAATATCAACAAGATACATTTCCTTAAAGTAATCTGTGTCTCTTTCAAATCCAGCTTCTTTTATATACGTTTCAACTAAATCTTCCATCAAGTGACCACCTCTATTTTTACGCCCATTAGAGTCAAGTCCCGTTTCTACTCCTGTCACATAATCTACAAGGTTATTTATTAGATGATTTTCCAATAAATCGAATAATCCTGTCTTCTCCATAAAATAGCAATATTGCTCGAATGTTTTAAACAACTGGCTATTTGGTCGATATTCTCCCCCCTTCAATACATCGAAATTGAATTTATATAAATACCCGCCATTCTCATCTTGGCAATAAATTTCATTTTCTCTCTTAGCAATCAAAATCGGAATGGCTTTTAATGTATCCGGATATTTCTTCATAATATTTACAAAATCTTCTTTAATGTTTTTACTGCCAATAAGAGAATTTAAGATATTAAGCTCTATCTTAATTTCATCTACATTTTTATGTACCTTTTCAAAATCAACGTAATACTTGTAACTTGATATGCTGGTTTTAAATTTTTCTAACCACTCATCAAAATTTCTATTTTTCATTCTGTACCTTCTCCAATCTTCTTTGCGTAATTTGCAAATATTCCTCTACGTTGTCTATACCAATAAACTTTCTATTATGTTTTAGCGCAACTGAACCCGTTGTACCTGAACCGCAAAATGGATCTAATACAACTTGTCCCTCTTCTGTTGAAGCTAATATAATTCTCTCCAACAAATACTCTGGCTTTTGAGTCGGATGTCTTCCTTCAGATTTTTCACTTAACTTTGTTAAACTTCCTACCCAAACGTCCTTCATTTGTTTCCCACCATTCATTTCTTTCATTTTTGAATAATCAAAAAAATGCCGACACTTTTTCTCATCCTTCCGAGCCCATAATATGGTTTCGGTAGAATGGGTAAAGCATCGACACGCTAAATTTGGCGGTGGATTTGTTTTTTGCCAAGTAATGTTATTGATAATTTTAAAACCTTCCTGTTCCAATGCCATACCAATTGAATAGATATTGTGCAGTGTCCCAGAAATCCAAATTGTTCCGTTTGGTTTTAACACTCTCTTACATAATTTTATCCATCTTCTATTAAACTTATGTTTCTCTTCGATGCTTTTTCCATTCTCGAATTTCAATTTATCCCAAGAGCCTTTATTTACTGATACCATTTTCCCACCCTGACACGTTATTCCGTCATTACTCAAAAAATATGGTGGATCAGCAAATATCATATCAACACTCTCTGCCTTTATTTTTCGTAAAGTCTGAAATGAATCGCCTAATACAATTCCTGCATCGTTAGTTTCATAATAAAAAGGTACTGTTTTGGCAATTATTTTTCTCACCGCATCAACTCCTACCTTAATAGTTGCGTATAATTACTTCTTCACCGACGCGTTTAGAAGCATCTGCATTGATAAAGCGTTTTACACTAACCACATCAATTCTGTAACCTTTACTTCCATACAATTCATTAATAAATTCTGTATTATGATTCGTCAACATACAATAGCATCCTCTCGCTGTCAATTCATCAAATAAATTTGCAAGTCGCTTATGACTTTCCACATCAAACCCTTCCTTTGTATAAGATTCAAATGATGTAGGATTTAATGGAGCATATGGACTATCAATAAAAACAAAATCACCTGCACCTGCATTTTCACATGCTCTTTCAAAGTCGCCTTCCATAATCTTTACTTTTTTTAAGTATTCTGAAGTTTCTTTAATAGACTCTTCATCCACTGATTTTCTTCTGCTATTATTATATGGAACATTAAACAAACCTTTTCCATTCACTCGATATAACCCATTAAAGCAATGTTTATTTAAAAATACGAACAATGCTGCCATTTCTACATCGAATTCTTCTTTCATCATTTTATCGTTGTAATGTTCTCTCAGTGAATAGAAGTATTCCTTCCCATCTTCCCACATTTCTTCATCTAAATGATTTATAGATTTTAGAAATTCAAAAGGTTCTGTTTGTATACGTTGATAAGTGTTTACTAATGCTTTGTTAATATCATTGATAATGGCATCTTCTGGCTGCAATTCAAATAGAACTGCCCCTCCACCTATAAAGGGCTCATAATATCTGTTGTATTTTTCAGGCATTCTTTCTCTGATTTGTGTTAGCAACTGGCGTTTCCCACCAGCCCACTTAACAAACGGAGCTACGCTTGAATTTTTCATCTAATCTTCCTCATCTCTATAACTTTGTAAATTTGTCACAATATCAATTTGTAAACATATTACTTTATCATTATAGATTGATTCACCTAAAATAACAACTAGAACTTTCCCTCAATGTGTATAAGCTCTACTTTTTAAATACGAATATGTATTCGTGAGCCAGAAGCAGAAAATTATTACTTCTTCTTTCCCACACTTTAGTTGATTTACAATTATGTTGTTCCTTTAAAATAATTTCTTTTAGCTGAAAACCAGATTTTATAAAACATTCCATTGTTTTGAAACCTAATGGTATCATCTGTCCTTTTTTTCTAATATCCCCCATCATTACTGCACAGATTTTTCCATTTTTTAAGACACGGTAAGATTCCTTTGCTACTTTCTCCATCATTATAAGAAATGGCTCTGCTTCCAAATGCGACATATCTCCCTCTATATTATCACTATAGCGAATAATATCTGCATATGGTGGATGAGTGCATATTAAATCTATCTTTTCTTTTTTAAGAAAATCTAATTTCAACGCATTTCCTTCTCTTATAAATATTTTTGACTTTGAGCCACTTTCGAATTGGATATTTTTTTCTGAAATAGAAATTGACTGCGGATTGATGTCAACACCTACCGCATTTCGATTGAGTAGTTTGGCTTCAACAATTGTTGTGCCGCTTCCTAAGAATTGATCCAAAATCCAATCTCCTGGATTTGAATACCGTAATATGATGTTTCTTGGAACATAGGGCGACCAATTACCTTTATATTGTCCCGAATGAGTCGCCCAACTCCCTCTATCCGGAAATGACCAGATTGTGGTTGGTTCAAGTGAAAAATTTTTTGGTTGTAATTCGATAAAACATACCTCCTCTGCTTTTATTTAATTACATATATCTTATACCATTCTACTTAAAAAGTCCACCCAAACGCTTTCACTATAAGTGAATTCATTTTGTATTTTCTCCATGCCATAATATTCCCATATAGTGAAAGGAGTGTTTCCAATGCATTTCAACAACGATTCTGAACTTTATAAAGTAATTGGTCTTAACATAAAACACTATAGAGAAAGTGCAAAACTCACACAGATGCAGTTAGCTGAATGCTCACAAATCAGTATCAGCTATCTTTCTAAAATAGAAGCCATTGGATGTGATAAGAGTCTTTCTATTTCTGTACTAAATCAAATTGCAAATGCTCTAAGTGTTGATATTACAGAATTTTTTAAGGAGGTATAACTAATGCTATATGATGAACTATTAAATGTGGTAATTGCTTTACCCTTTGATACTCCATATGAAATCTATCGTGAAAGCAATATATCCCTTTTCATATTACGCCCCAGCGTTGTATCAAAACGATACAAGCATTACGACATTAACAAAAATTTTCAAATATTTATGCAGGAAGGAAATAATAAGCCATTTAAGCCCAATCATCTCAGAACTCTCATCTCGCTTAATCTCTGGGTAAGAAACAATCCTTCTATCAGGAAATGTCTTTCATTAGCCTTTGATGAGATTTTTTATGGTGCAGATCCTTTTGCAGCCATTAAAAATCTTTCCAATTATGATTGTGTAAATGGATTAAATTCTTTAGGAATCATTGCTCACCTTACACAATGCTTTTATGTCGAACAAGATTATTCCTTTGCTTCTAAAAGTAATTTTGATCCACCTTCCTTATACCTTCACGGTTGGGTTCGAACTTTCATAAACTCAGATACGTCTCTTGATAACCTTTTATGGAGAATGTGCAAAAACACTCCTCCTACAGAAGGTTATACTAAACTTGATAATAAATTATCCCGTTACTACCAAGATTCACCTCCTGAGCTTTGGTATCTATAAACAGAAATTCAAATAAACAGAGGGTGTTGCAAAATCATCCAATTATAATACGGTGTGCATTTTCCTCATCACCAGAAAAAAGGACACTCTCCAGTGCCTATCACCGAAAAGTGTCCTATATTTTTTAGATATTTTTGTTGCAAACGTGTTGCAAATGCGTTGCGAATTGAGTAAATCCCACCGCTTTTCACCACATCTGACAACTCCACAAACCCTTGTAAAACAAGGATTTGAACGTAAATCCAAGTTCCGAAGATTATCGTTTGGAGAACTGTGGTGCTCTACGAGCAGCTTTGAGACCGTACTTCTTACGCTCTTTCATACGTGGGTCACGTGTTAAGAATCCAGCAGCTTTAAGAACTGGTCTGTAATCGTTGTCTGCCTGAAGAAGAGCTCTTGCTACACCATGTCTGATAGCACCAGCCTGTCCTGTGTAACCGCCGCCATGAACGTTTACAAGAACATCAAATTTGCCTTCTGTCTCTGTTGCAACGAGCGGCTGACGAACGATAACTTTCAGTGTATCTAATCCGAAATATTCGTCGATGTCTCTTTTATTGATAGTGATTTTACCTGTTCCAGGTACAAGGTAAACTCTCGCGATTGATTTTTTTCTTCTTCCTGTTCCGTAGAATTTTGCGCTAGCCAATGTTTTCTACCTCCTCATTAAAATGTTAAAACTTCAGGTTTCTGAGCTTCATGTTTGTGTTCAGGTCCTGCATATACGAAAAGTTTCTTGTTCATTGCTCTTCCTAAAGGTCCTTTTGGAAGCATACCTTTAACTGCAAGCTCAATAACCTTTTCCGGTTTCTTTGCTAACATTTCTTTTAATGTAGTCTCTTTCATTCCGCCTACATAATCAGAGTGATTGTAGTAGATTTTCTGGTCCATTTTTTTACCAGTAACTTTAATTTTATCAGCATTGATTACGATTACGTAATCACCTGTATCTACGTGTGGTGTAAACTGTGGTTTATTTTTACCTCTTAAAACGCTTGCGATACCGGAAGCCAGACGGCCCAGAGTACAGCCTTCAGCGTCAACTACATACCATTTTCTTTCGATTTTATCTGGATTAGCCATATAAGTCTGCATGGTTTTACCTCCTGTTATTTATCAACGATAGTTTTTTAACGCGGTATTTCCGCCAAATAAATTTTGTGAAAACGATGTGCAGGAAATCGCGGAAATGTCCGAAACCGCTGATAAATACTCTCGCCGGGGCTATTGGCTTAAGTATATTCGCACTACGTCACATTGAGTAATTATATTACAGAGCATCCTCTGTGTCAACTGTTTTTCTACCTTTTTTTCATTTCTTTTCCATATTCCTCATGGACAAACCTCTCATTGTAATGTATTCTTTATTTATCACTACTATTTATTATGGAAGGAATTTTATCATGAACAGACAAAAACAAACTTCTGACTTCACTGCCGGATACGCCTGCATCCAAAGCTTTTACTGGATGAGCTTTTCCGCAGTCATGGGCTTTACAAGCCTTTATCTTCTGGATGTGGGTTTTACAAACACAGAAATCGGTATCATCATTGCCATTGCCGGAATCATTTCTGCAATTTTACAGCCCATGTTTGCCGGATATGCAGACAAACCAAAGAGCCCGTCCCTGAAAAAGATCATTCTTTTTCTGGCATCTTTGCTTCTCATCCTGTCTCTGGCTCTTTTTCTTTTGTACCGGCGTTCTGTATTTTTAAACGGGCTTTTTTATGGAGGATGTATCACACTTTTACAGCTTTTACAGCCCCTTATTAATTCTCTGGGAATGGAGGTTGTAAACCAGGGAAAAAAACTGAACTTCGGAATATCAAGAGGAATCGGTTCTATAGCCTATGCTGTCGCAGCTTATTTTCTCGGATTAATTGTAGCAAAATCAGGAGCCGGAGCGATTCCCATTTCCATGATTGTAACCTTTGCCGCTGTTTTTTTCTTTACCCTGCGCTTTTCTTTCCAAAAAGGAACGCACACTGAACATTCCGCCAACCACGAAAAAACGGGAAATCCATTTATTTTTTTCAAAAAATATCCCCGGTTTGCAGTGACGCTTATTGGCTGCTGGCTTATTTATGTCAGTCATATTCTGTTAAACAGCTTTACCTTTCAGATAGTGGAAAATATAGGCGGCGGAAGCTCTGAAATGGGATTTTCTATGGCTCTGGCTGCCATACTTGAGCTTCCTACCATGTTTCTTTTTTCCAAAATGCTGAAAAAAGTACGCTGCGACATCTGGTTTCGGATTTCCGGTATTTTCTTTATGTTAAAAATACTTGGCACTTTGCTTGCCTCATCTATTTCTGTTTTTTATGCAGTACAGATTTTCCAGATGTTTGGATGGGCGCTTATTACTGTATCCTCTGTTTACTATGTAAATGCCATTATGAAAAAAGAGGACGCCATCAAAGGACAGGCATATATTACCATGACTTATACCTTCGGAAGCGTCCTCGGCTCTTTAATCGGAGGTGCACTTATTGACGATTTCGGCGTAAAGACAATGCTTGCATTCGGCACTGCCTCTGCCTTTGTCGGTATGATTATTGTATTTTTCTCCGCTCAGAAAACAAAGGAAATATAAATTATGATTCCAGCGGAATCGTATATCTGTCTCCGCTTTCCACACCTTTTCGGACAAGAATGGCATCTATCTCATCTGTATCAAGAATCCGGTCAACAGGGAAGGCTATAAAATACTCATTTTGGGAAATATAGCCTTCTGTTCCCGGTCCCAGATAAATGCCTTTCAGCTCTGTTCCGTCTTTTAGACGCACTCCGTCAGGAAAGAACAGCATGCCTGAGGAGTTATCCATTTTATTATAAATCTTTTTCGGAAAATCATATGTCACATTCAGAGATATGGGGGAAATCTCCACATGTTTTACCGTTACCCCCGTATCTCCGACAGGGGCATTCAAATCGTATTCTTTTTTCTCCGAGCTTCCGTCCAGCACCCAGTCAAAACTCCATGTAGCGTCTATTGCATTTGTAAAGTCTGCTTTCTCTGCTGTTCCCAGATTGTGAAGTTCTACGTGTATTGGCTTTCCCACAAAATAATCTTTATCTGCTGTGTGGGTAAGAGTCATACAGTATTCGTAGCTTCCGTCCTCCAGTTTATACCCCTCCCACTTCTCTTCAATTTCCTTCAGAGGTTTTCCGTCCGAAATTCTTATGAGTTCTCCATCCTCTCCCGTAATTACCCCATTGTACCAGCTTCCGCCCGAACTGAAATTTCGCTTCTCATCATATTCCTCTTCATAGGGATTATATCCGTCCACAACGATTGTCTCTGTCTCAAAAGACGGCTCTTTTCCTTCCCCTGCATCATATCCTTCCACCTTAAAAATAATATGCGCATAATAACTGTCCACTATCGTCTGGGCAACTGTTACCGTCACTCCATTTTGCGTATCCGATTTATTTACCGGAACTGTAAGCTTTGTCTCCTCCATTTTTTTCTGCATTTCTTCGGAAGCCTGCATTCCCTCTGAGGCTGTTTTACTCCATCGCATATAAGCTGCTGCGCCTGCAGTCACTCCCCCTGTGCCAAGCATAACGGCTGCTGCCACAAGAAACAATCTCTTTGCCGGAATCTTTTTTCTTGTTTTCTTTGGGGAAATCGGTGTTATTTTTGCTTTCTCCTGAATTTTTGCTTCCGCTTGAATTTTCTCAAACGCTCCTTTGGCTTTTTTCATTACCACCTCAGGAATTTCTACATCTTTTTTTAAAATTTCAAACATATCCTCCGGTTTTTTCATAATGCTTCCCCCTTTCTTTCCATATTTCCATATCTCTGCGCCATTTTTTCTCTGCCTCTCGAGATCCTTGTACGCACTGTAGATTCCGGAAGTTCCATAATCTCTGCAATCTCCGATGTTTTAAATCCCTCCACATAGTAGAGAATCAGAATCGTGCGATACCTCTCGTCCAGTTCGTTTAAAGTCTGCTTCCATTCCAGATTTTCATATCCGTAATCTTTTGACGGAATCTCTGGCATCTCATCTGTAAATAAAAGATTCTGTTTTTTCCTGATAATATCCTTGCATTTATTCACAAGAATTTTTGTCATCCAGGTGCGGAAATATTTATTTTCCCGAAGCTGTCCCAGTTTTTCCCAACAGGCGAGAATCGTATCGGAAATGGCATCCGCCGCATCCTCTTCATTATTCAAAATCGCTCTTGCCGTCTTGTACATAGTCTGCATCTGGGACATCATAAGCTCTGTAAACGCATCTGCATCATGCTGCCGCGCCTTTTTTATCAACTCCTCCATAGGCTGTGCCTTCCTTTCTTTTTCATTGTATCACTACTGCCTTATTTTATATCCTTCTGATTATTAGACAGGGAAATTGCAGAAAATGTCCCATAGATTTTCAAAAATCTGAAGTTTTATTTTTGAACGTTTCTGATATTATATCAAGAAACTGAAAAAGCCGCCGCAATCAAAACAGTTCATGCGGCAGCTCTCTTCGCTTTCTATTAAATTAAAACTCCATTTCTGTTTTTATTATTTTCTCTAATTCCGTGACATAATACAAATTATCAATTTCCCGATATTCCGTTCCCTTTTCGTTCTCTAATTTAAAGAGCACGGAATTTTCCTCCAACCAGAATGTAAACAGGTAATGCTCTTTGTTCTTTTCCCAGTCTGAAACAGAAATGACAGCATCAGGAAAGCGTTCTTCCTTTCCCGGCGCTTCTACTGTATGTGCGCTTAATAAAGATAAAATCATATCAGAAGACTTCTCCTTTTTTAACGGTTTCGATTCTGTAAAATCAAATCCATCTGAACCATCTTCCGCGCTTACCGGAATCCCAATGTATATCTTATAATCTGGTTTCTTCGCCTCATTCATAAAATACATATTGCTTATAACCAGAAGAATAACAAGTACGACTGTTAATTTTGTTTTCATTCTCATATTTTTACCCATTTATGGCTTAAAGAATACTGCGGATCATGTACATAATATGAATATTGGTAAACATTATATTTATACACATCGATTTTTTTAGATTTAATCGTATAGTTTTTTATAAACTGGAAACGATAGCGTCCTGATGTAGATGGAACAGATGCACCATATCCACTACCATGAGATGCTGTTTTCCCTGTTTCTGCCGTAAATGTGAACGATTTATAATTAATTGTTACTGTAAATTTTTGAGAACTTCCTCCTGATTTGAAAAAGAACACCATACCACCTGACTTTCCTTCGTACCCAAGACCAGGTTGACCTGTTGGCGTCACTGTAACAGTTTTTTTCGTTGTATAATTGCCAGATGTTACTTGACTTTCTCCCTGATTATTAAATGGTACAATTCTATTAGGCAATACTGTTCCAACCAAATTTTCGTCAATGAATTTATCCGTTACTATTGTATTTTCCCTGACTAAATTTTCTGAATTACCATCAGCCGCAAATGCCGAAAATGGAACGGTTAATATCCCAATAATGAGTGCTAATATCAAAGAAATTTTTGAATACATTTTTTTCATAAACGTGTTCTCCTTTCAAATTTCCATTAAAATTCAGTTTAAAAGTAATCTTTTTTACCATCTCCATAAGTAACCCTTTTACAACTTTACATGTTAAACTCTTCATACCATAACTTTTCACCTCCTTTTTTAGATTCAAGTCTGTATCTTTATGTTATGATAATATCCAATTTATTTTTTCAAAACAAGTCTTGATTTTTATTATTTTTGATGCATAATAAGATACATATATGTATCTATTCTTATGAAAGGAGTCAATATGGAAGCAAAATACAATTTATCAAGCCAGGAGTATGAGATTATGTCGATTCTCTGGAAAGAGAACAGAGAAATGACTCTGGCTGAAATTGCAGATTTGCTGTGGGACGCAGGTTTCGAAATCTCCATTGGAACCGTCAAAACATACCTGCAGAGAATTGTTAAAAAAGGAGCACTGATCGCTCCGAAACACGGTCACAAATTAATGTATATGCCTTCCTCCTCTGAAGAAGCTTTTGCCCAAAAATGGACGCAGGATTTTCTGAACAAAAGTTTCCGTGGTTCTCTGAAAGCCTTTATCTGCACTTTGACAGGAAATCACGATTTATCTGAGGAAGAGAAAAAAATGTTGAGGAATCTGTACGATGATAAATAATCTTCTCTTTTGTATGTGCGCTATGGGAAGCATTGTATACATATGTTATGCACTTCTCTGTCTCATTTTTCGATACCGTTTTAAACCGGGACAGAGACTTTTTATGTTGCTTGTTTCCGCTGCATTTTATTTACTTCCCCTCCCCCTTCTTCACAACTTTCTCAAAAGCTGCATATATGACAGCAAAACCATACAACATCTGTTTCCCTCTGTCACGGAACCAAAAGCGGTGGTGTTTACACAGATGAAAACCTTCTACAAAGATGAGGCGGGGCATTTACATTTTCCGGTCTATTCCCGGCTTGTTCTTATTCTTGCCGGAATATGGCTCTTATTTCTTGTTGTGCTTTTTGCATGGCAGCTTATAAAATTTTCAAAAATCAGGCGGCAGTTCATTCACAATTCCCAAGAAATATCTCCCGACTGGCTGAAATACGGGAACGAAATCACCCCAAAACACAGGAAGAAAATTTCTGTTCGTGTAAGCCCCTTATGCTCGTCTCCTTTTTTAATCGGATTTTTAAGACCTGTTATATTTCTGCCCGTAGACACAAATCCTGAACAACTGCCTCATATTTTAAAACACGAAACCTGCCATTTTCAATCTCTCCATAACTTTATTAAAATAACCGGTTTTCTGGTTTTTGCAGTGCATTGGTATTTTCCTCTTACCTTCTGCTTTTACAAAAGCCTGGACAAAACACTGGAACTTCTCTGCGACGAGCATGTACTAAAAAACAGCACTGAAGAAGAACGGAACTGTTACGTAAATCTTCTCCTTAATCTCCCGATTCCCTCTTCAGACGAAAACATCTGCCTTCCAGGATATTCCTCTTTTCAAAGCCTGAAATTTCATATTACAAAGGAGCGCATACTTATGATCAAACATGGCAAAACATCAAAATCTGTTTTTTCTATTCTCCTGACAACGTGTTCATTACTTGCCGGAGCCGTTCCCATCATGGCATATCAACATCCAGTGCTTGATAACAGCGGCTTATATGAAGCTTCTGATTTCTACTCTGCTAAATCCGTAGAAATTTTTGTTCCGGACGGCGCAGAGTTTCCAGAAGAATACGATTATTTAAACCTTCCGGAAGAGCCCGTCTTTTTCGACAAGGGAAACGATTATTTCATCGCTGATGACGGGGAAATCTATTATTTTTCTTCTGACCCGGAGTCTTACGCCGCCTGCAAGCATACGTATAAAACAGGATATTCCTACAAACATCTGCCACATGCAGATATGAGCTGCAACTACCAGAAATTTCAGGCAAAGCGCTGTACAAAATGCGGCTATATAACCAGCAGGACACTGATCAGCAACAACTTTTACCCTAAATGTCCACACTAAAAATTCTGATTTTTTCCTCAAACAAAAAAACACTGGCATTCATCTATTTCTCACAAAATGTCAGTGTTTTTTTCATCTCCTATTTATTTCTCAGTCAAAAAACTCAATTCCCATAAGGGTAAGCCCCTGCGCCGGAGCTGTCGGTCCTGCTTTTTCTCTGTCGCAGGCTTCCAAAATCTCTTTGACCCGCTCAGGCGGATACTGTCCGTTTCCCACCTCAATAAGCGTTCCGGAAAGAATGCGGACCATATTATAAAGAAAACCAGTGCCTGTGACGCGGATCGTCACAATATCCCCGTCACGCCACACGTCCATAGAAGTGATGGTGCGCACTGTGGTTTTTACCTGAGCTTTTGCGCCGCAGAAGCTGGCAAAATCGTGAGTTCCGATCAAGTATGAAGTTGCTTCGCGCATTTTCTCTACGTCCAGCTTATAATGGTAAAAATATGTATAAAGGCGCTCTGTTGGAACCGGGAATTTTCTGTTTAAAATCCGATATTCATACGTTTTCTCACTATCACAGTAGCGGGGATGAAAATCCGGCTCTACTTCTTCTGAAAGCTGAATGCGAATATCTTCCGGAAGGCGCTGATTCAGGGCATAGGAAATCTTCTCCCCCGGAATCCTTGTCTCCGTGTCAAATACTGCTACATTCCCGAGGGCGTGAACACCTGCATCTGTGCGGCTTGCGCCGATTGTCTCAATTTTTTCTCCCAGAAGCTCTGAGAGGGCGTCATTTAAAACACCCTGCACGGTAATTCCATTTGGCTGTGTCTGCCAGCCGCAGTAATTTGTTCCGTCATATGCCACTACAAGTCCTACTCGCTTCATATCAACCTCTTATATTCCAATAATTCTGAATGCAGCCGCAACTCCAAGATATACAATTACAACTGCATATGTCACGTAATCTCTCTTCTCATAATGAAGGGGCTTCATCTGGGTTCTGTCGTCTCCTCCGTGATAACATCTTGCCTCCATTGCCATTGCAAGGTCATTTGCCCGGCGAAAAGCAGAAATAAACAGGGGTACAAGAAGCGGGACCATATTTTTCGCCTTCTGTATAATATTTCCGTTTTCAAAATCTGCCCCACGTGCAATCTGCGCCTTCATAATCTTATCTGTCTCCTCAAGAAGGATCGGGATAAAACGAAGAGCAATAGACATCATCATGGAAATCTCGTGCACAGGAACATGGATTTTATTTAAAGGACGAAGAAGTCTCTCCAGTCCGTCTGTCAGCTGATTCGGCGTTGTGGTAAGGGTCATGACAGAAGAACCGATTACAAGGTAAGTAAGACGAATTGCCATTCTTCCTGCCAGAACAAGTCCTTCTTTTGTCACCTTTAAAAATCCCCATTTCCAGAGAATTTCTCCGGGAGTCAGTAAAATATTAAAGGCTACCGTAATAAGAAGGATAACAAAAATTGCCTTTAATCCCTTAAATATAAATTTTACAGGAACTTTTGAAAGAAAAATCAATCCGCCAAGAAACAGCGTTGCCACTGCATATCCCGGAAATGTGTTGAACACAAACACGGAAATGATAAATGCCATTGTTCCCAGGAATTTTGTCCGCGGATCAAGCTTGTGGAGAACCGAATCCGCAGGATAAAACTGTCCCAGTGTAATATCTCTAAGCATGGCTTCCGTCCTCCTTTAAGAGTGAAGAATGACTGTTTCTAAGAGCTTTTAAAATGCTCTCTTTCGCCTCCTCCACTGTAGTGGCATCTGTATCTACATCCAGTCCGTTTTTCTTTAAATCATTCATAATATACGTAATCTGCGGAGCGGCAAGTCCCATCTTTTCCAGCTCCTTATAATGAGAAAAAACTGCTTTTGGTGTATCATCAAAGGCAACTTCTCCTCCGTTCATTACAATCAGGCGCTCCACATACTTTGCAATATCTTCCATACTGTGAGATACAAGAATAATGGCAATTCCTCTTTCTTTATGAAGAAGCGCAATCTGATCCAGAATATCGTCCCTTCCCTTTGGGTCAAGACCTGCCGTAGGCTCATCGAGAATAAGGATTTTTGGATTCATGGCAAGAACACCTGCAATGGCAACACGTTTTTTCTGTCCGCCGGAAAGCTCAAAGGGAGACTTCCCGTAATTTTTCTCCTTAAAACCAACCTGCTGAAGCGCTTTTTTTGCCTCTTTTTCCGCCTCTTCCCTTGTAAGCCCCTGATTCATAGGGCCAAAACACACATCGGAAAGCACATCGCTTTCAAAAAGCTGATGCTCCGGATACTGGAACACAAGCCCAACCTGACTGCGGAGCGCTCTCCTGTCGTATTTTTCCGCCCACACATCTTCTCCATTATAGAGAATTGTACCGGAAGTAGGCTGGATCAAAGCATTTAAATGTTGAATCAAAGTTGATTTTCCGCTTCCTGTATGTCCGATAACTCCAATAAACTGTCCGTCCGGTATGGACAGATTAATATTTTTCAGGGCATGTATTTCATAAGCAGTTCCCGGACTGTAGGTATAAGTTACATCTTTTAACTCTATTGACATAAGGCACTCACCAATTCTTCTTTCGTCAGTATTCCTTCCGGAATGGACACGCCGGATTTTCTCAGTTCATGTGCAAGAAGGGTAACCTGCGGTACATCAAGACGATATTTTTTGAGCGTATCTACCTGAGAAAAAATCTCCTTCGGTGTTCCCTCCAACACTACATTTCCTCCGTCCATCACGTAAACCTTATCTGCATGAATTACCTCTTCCATATAATGGGTAATCAGAATTACCGTCACCTTCTCCTGCTTATTCAGCTCCCGAACTGCCTCAAGAACTTCTTTTCTTCCGTTTGGGTCAAGCATGGCAGTTGGCTCGTCCAGCACAATACATCTGGGGTGCATTGCCATGACTCCTGCAATGGCAACACGCTGTTTCTGTCCGCCGGAAAGCTTATTTGGAGAATGATGGCGATATGCAGTCATTCCCACTTTTTTCAGGCTGTCATCCACACGTTTCCATATATTTTCTGTAGGAATCCCCATATTTTCAGGTCCAAATCCTACATCCTCTTCCACAACGGTCCCGATAATCTGATTGTCCGGGTTCTGAAAAACCATCCCCGCCTTTTGACGAATTTTCCAGAGTTCCGGTTCTTTTGACGTATCCATGTCATCCACCCAGAGAGTTCCCTCTGACGGAAGCAAAAGAGCATTCAAATGCTTCGCCAGCGTGGATTTTCCTGAGCCATTATGACCAAGGACGGCTACAAACTCGCCCTCCTCAATCTCCATATTTACATCATTTACTGCTCTTTGCGTATCTTCTACATTTCCATTATCATCATATTTCAGATAATCAAATCCCAGCTTCAATGCCTTGATGATTCCCATTGTCGTCCTGCTCTCCTTCGTAGCAATATGCTTTACGCTTCTTGTTCTTTTCCTGTTTCTTCTCCAAGACCGGTAAGCTCATCCATCAGATTCCAGATTTCTTCTCTTCCCTGCTTTGTCTCAGCAGAAAAAGGAATGAGAATTCCTTCTTTCGGAAGCTTAAGGCCTTCTCTTACTGCCTTGATACTCTTCTGTACCTGGCTTCTTTTCAGCTTATCAAGCTTTGTGGCAATAATGATCGGCTCATATCCATTATGGAGAATCCAGTCATACATCTGTTTGTCATTTGCAGAAGGCTCATGACGTATATCCACAAGAAGAAAAACAGCCTTCAGATCTTTCGATGTATGAAGATATTTCTCAATCATTTTTCCCCATTTTGCCTTTTCGGAAGGGGAAACCTTTGCATAACCATATCCGGGTAAATCCACAAGATACATAGCTTCATTAATATTATAAAAATTGATGGTCTGTGTTTTTCCCGGCTGGGAACTTGTGCGCGCCAGAGCTTTTCTGTTCATCAAAGCATTAATCAATGACGACTTTCCCACATTTGATTTTCCTGCAAAAGCAAGTTCCGGCCGTTTTGTTTCCGGAAGCTTACTTGTAATGCCGCACACAATATCCAGTGATACATTTTTTATAATCATTGGCTGTTCCTCTCTATTTTACAAGCGCTTTCTCAAGCACTTCATCCATTGTCTCCACAAAGGTAATGGTAAGTCCCTTTGTAATTTCTTTATCCAGCTCCTCTATATCCGGACGGTTTTCTCCCGGAACAAGAACTTCTTTTATTTTTGCATATTTTGCAGCAAGAAGCTTTTCTTTCAGGCCTCCGATTGCAAGAACACGGCCTCGCAGAGTAATTTCTCCTGTCATGGCAAGGTCAGCCCGCACCGGTTTTTCCACAATAGCGGAAAGCATAGCAGTTGCCATTGTAATACCTGCTGAGGGACCATCCTTTGGAACTGCACCCTCCGGAATATGAATATGAATATCATGTTCCTGGAAATATTCCGGGGCAATTTCATATTTATCTGCAATGGAACGAATATAGGTAATACCTGCCTGAGCTGATTCCTTCATTACATCTCCAAGCTGGCCTGTAAGAAGAAATTCTCCTTTTCCCGGCATAACGTTTACCTCTATCTGAAGTGTATCTCCTCCAACCTGCGTCCACGCAAGACCTCTTGAAATTCCAATTTCATCTTTCGGGTTTGCCATAAGGTAATTAAACCGCTCTTTCCCAAGGAAATCGGGCAGATTCTTCGTTGTCACTACAACGCGCTTCTTTCCTTTTTCCATAATGGCACGGGCAGTTCTCCTGCAGATTCTTCCAATGCTTCTCTCCAGATTTCGAACACCCGCTTCTTTTGTATAATTGTTAATAATTTTTCCAAGCGCAGCCGACTGAATGGTAAGACATCCTTCCGGTACTCCGTTTGTCTCCATCTGACGCGGAATCAAATGTTCCTTTGCAATGTGCTCTTTTTCGTTTTCAGAATAACCGGAAATCTCAATTAATTCCATTCTGTCAAGAAGAGGGCGTGGAATGCCCTGCACATCGTTTGCAGTTGCCACAAAAAGCACCTCGGAGAGATCCTGAGGAAGCTCTACATAATGGTCTGTAAAATGGCTGTTCTGTTCCGGGTCAAGTACCTCCAGAAGAGCAGAAGAAGTATCTCCCTTATAGTCACTGCTTGTCTTGTCAATTTCGTCAAGAAGCATAAGTGGATTGCTCACGCCTACCTGCTTTAATGCCTCTGTAATCCGCCCCGGCATAGCACCTACATAGGTTTTTCTGTGACCGCGTATTTCCGCCTCATCACGCACACCGCCAAGACAGATACGTACATATTTTTTATTCATCGCCTCTGCAATAGAACGGGCAATGGAAGTTTTTCCTGTTCCAGGCGGTCCTACAAGACAGAGAATCGGACTTTTTCCCTTCTGTGTCAGTTTTCTCACAGAAAGAAACTCCATAATACGCTCCTTCACTTCTTTTAAACCGTAATGGCCTTCCTGAAGAACTTTCCACGCTTCCTGCAAATCATCAGAATCTGTGGAGCGTTTATCCCAGGGAAGCGCGAGAAGCGTCTCAATATATCCTCTTAAAACTGTGGTCTCTGCCGCATTGCTGCTCATGCTCTTAAAACGATCTATCTCTTTTCCGATTTTTTCTTTTACTTCTTTCGATGCTTCCAGTTTTTTCAGCTTATTCTTGAACTCTTCCGCATCGTCTACTGTATTTTCTTCTCCAAGCTCCTCACGGATTAATTTAAGCTGTTCTCTTAAAATATATTCTCTCTGATTTTTATCAATCCGGGCTTTTATTTTTTTCTGAAGGTCTTTCCCAATTTCCACTACTTCAATTTCATTTGTGAGAATCGCTCCCAGAAGCTCATATCTGTCTCTTAAAGAAACTGCCTCAAGAAGCTTCTGACGGTTCTGATAAGAAAGAGAAAGATTCACTGAAATCTGTTCCACAAGCTCTTCCAGATTTTCGATGCTTAAAATCTGGTTTACAAGTTCCCGGCTCACTTTTCCACTCTCTCCTGCAAACTGCTGGAACAATTCCCGAAGACTTCGGCACATTGCCTCACGGACTGCCGGAGGATATTCCTCTTCATCTTCCGCTGAAAGAACAGATATCTCACTCTCAAGAAACGGAACTTCCTGTGAAAAGCTTAAAAGCTCTGCCCTCTCTGTTCCTTCCACAAGAACACGAAGAAGATTTTTCGGAAGCTTTACTACCTGTTTAATATAAGCAATGGTCCCCACATGATACAAATCGGAAATCTCCGGTGTCTCCACCTCCGCATCCTTCTGTGTCACAAGGAAAATTTTCTGATCGTTCAGCATTGCCGCCTCAATCGCCTTCACAGACCTTTCCCGGCTCACATCAAAATGCACGATCATTCCCGGTAAAATTGCAGTTCCCCGAAGTGCAATAGCAGGCAGTACCTGAATTGGATTTATCATTTATGTCATTCCTTCCTAAGCGGTTTCCGGCTTTCCGCCTTTTCTTGCTCGTGTATTTCTCCGAGGCTTCTTCTGCTCTATCTGCTGAGGTGCCTCTCCACGCTCAAGCTCCGGCTCTCCGGTCCCCTCTACTACTTCTTTTGTAATTGTACATTTGCGGATCGTATCGTCTGACGGAATGGTATACATCAGATCCATCAGAGAATTTTCCATAATGGCGCGAAGTCCTCTTGCTCCTGTTTTTCTCTCAAGAGATTTCTTTGCCACAACCTCAAGAGCCTCGTCCTCAAAGTCGAGCTCTACTCCGTCCATTTCAAATAATTTATGATACTGTTTTGTAAGAGCATTTTTCGGCTCTCGCAAAATACGGATCAGCGCCTTTTCGTCCAGAGCTTCCAGAGAAACCACTACAGGAACACGTCCGATAAACTCCGGAATCAGACCGAATTTTACAAAGTCCTCAGGCATAACATCCTTCAGCACTTCTCCTACATTTCTTTCTTCCTGTACTGCCACCTCTGCACCAAAACCGATGGATTTTGTATTCTGGCGCGCCTCGATAATTTTTTCCAGTCCATCAAAAGCACCGCCGCAGATAAACAGGATATTTGTAGTGTCAATTTGAATAAATTCCTGATGGGGATGTTTTCTTCCACCCTGAGGCGGAACACTTGCAACGGTTCCCTCCAGAATTTTCAGAAGAGCCTGCTGAACACCCTCGCCTGATACATCACGGGTAATGGATGCATTTTCTGATTTTCTTGTGATTTTGTCAATCTCATCAATGTAAATAATTCCGTACTGCGCTCTTTCAATATCCCAGTCTGCCGCCTGAATGATTTTCAAAAGAATATTCTCCACATCTTCTCCTACATATCCGGCTTCTGTCAGACTTGTAGCGTCCGCAATTGCAAACGGCACATTCAAAAGTCTTGCAAGTGTCTGTGCAAGGAGTGTTTTTCCGGAACCTGTAGGTCCAAGCATAAGAATATTACTTTTCTGAAGTTCCACATCTGAGTTTCCGGAAGCAGTCACACGTTTATAATGATTATATACAGAAACAGACAGAGCTTTTTTCGCAGCTTCCTGCCCAATTACATAATCGTCAAGAATTTTATGGATTTCTTCCGGTTTCATCAGGTTGATTCCGGAAGTGTAATCCGGCTCCTGATTGTACATTTCAAATTCTTCTTCCAGAATTTCCGCACAGATTCCAATACACTGGTCGCAAATAAAAGCGCCGTCCGGTCCTGCAATCAGCTTCCTTACCTGATCCTCTGATTTATGGCAAAAGGAACATCTGACTTTTCCATCTCTTATCTTTTCTGCCATGAATTTTCTACTTTCCTTTCTATATCCTATAGAGCAAGATAAGACTCCTGCGGTTTACAGGAGTCTTTGTCATCAAGGGTTATCATTTGTGCACAACAACACCATCAATTAAACCGTAAGCTTTCGCTTCTTCCGCAGACATATAGTTGTCGCGGTCTGTATCTCGTTCTACAACCTCATATGGCTGTCCGGTGTTTGCTGCAAGAATCTCATTTAAAGTTCTTTTTGTTTTTGCAATGTGATCTGCCACAATCTGGATCTCTGTAGCCTGTCCCTGTGCTCCGCCTGAAGGCTGATGAATCATAATCGTAGAGTTTGGAAGGGCAAATCTCTTGCCCTTTGTTCCTCCTGCCAGAAGGAACGCTCCCATGCTCGCCGCCATGCCAAGGCAGATTGTAGAAACATCACATTTGATATATTTCATGGTATCATAAATTGCCATACCGGCTGTCACAGAGCCTCCCGGGCTGTTGATGTACAGCTGAATATCTTTTCCCGGATCTTCTGCCTCCAGAAAAAGGAGCTGTGCTACAATCAGGCTGGCGCTCACGTCGGTTACTTCTTCCCCAAGGAAAATGATTCTGTCATTCAGAAGCCTGGAATAAATATCGTAGCTTCTTTCTCCTCTGCTTGTCTGCTCAATGACATAAGGTACAAAACTCATAATTACCTCCTGCAGTGATTACTGCTTCTCTGTGAAAATCAATCAAAATCCGGATTATGCCTCTTTTGCTGCCTCAGCAACGAAAGTAACTGCTTTCTGTACAGCCATATCCTTCTTCATCTGTTCCATTTCACGCTCTCCAACCAGTTCTTTTAACTTGTCAGCTTCCATTTTGTACATAGCTGCCATCTTGGAGATTTCTTCGTTTACTTCTTCTTCTGTAGGCTGAATGTTCTCAACTTCTACGATTTTTTCAAGAACAAGTCTTGTCTGGATTCTCTTGAGAGCCTGTGGTTTCATGTCTTCCATCATCTTCTCTGCTGTCTGGCCTGTGAACTGGAAGTACTGTTCCATAGAAAGACCCTGAGACTGCATTCTTCTTCCGAAATCATCCATCATCTGACGGCACTGTGTATTAAGCATTGCTTCCGGAATTTCCATCTCTGCATTTTCAATGATTTTTTCAATAGCTGCGTCTTCTTTTGCGCGAAGAGCTTCTTTTTCTTTGCTCTCTGTCAGGTTTTTCTTTACATCTTCTTTGTATTCTGCAAGTGTATCAAATTCAGAAACATCTTTTGCGAAATCATCGTTAAGCTCTGGAAGCTCTTTTGCTTCAATTTTCTTAACATCACACTGGAATACTGCTGCTTTTCCTGCAAGCTCTTTTGCCTGGTACTCTTCCGGGAAAGTCACGTTTACTTCTACGTGGTCACCTGTTTTCGCACCAACAAGCTGCTCTTCAAATCCAGGAATAAATGTATGAGAACCAAGTGTCAGAGGATAAGCCTCACCTTTTCCGCCTTCAAAAGCCTCACCGTCTACAAATCCTTCAAAGTCGATTGTAACGATGTCGCCTTCTTCTGCTGCACGGTCTTCTACAGTGATTGTTCTGGAGTTTTTCTCCTGCTCACGTTTGATAGCAGCTTCAATTTCTTCCTCAGTTACTTCGATTTCTGCCTTCGGAACTTCCACTCCCTTGTACTCGCCTAATGTAACTTCCGGTTTCACAGCAACTTCTGCTGTAAAGATAAGAGCTTTTCCCGGCTCCATCTGTGTTACATCAATCTGCGGCTGGGAAACGATTTCCAGTTCACACTCGGAAAGAGCTTTGCTGTAATGCTCCGGAATCAGAGCGTTTACTGCGTCCTCAAGGAAGATTCCTTTTCCGTACATCTGCTCGATCATTTTTCTTGGAGCTTTTCCTTTACGGAATCCAGGAATGCTGATTCTGCCTTTTGCTTTCTGGTATGCACTCTGCATTGCCTTCTCTAAATCTTCAGCGGAAACTTCGATTGTAAGCTTCGCCATGTTTTTCTCCATTTTTTCCACCTGTAAACTCATTTTGTATGTTCCTCCTTAATTTATATCAGGTTAGTTAATTTCTGCATTTTATCCTACTATGCTTAGGATACAGTCATTGTAGTAGTATAGCACAAGCAAAATCAAAACACCAGTGTTTTTTTAAAAATATACGATAGATTCTGCGATTTTCTGTGCTTTCTCCATGCCTTCCAGCTGCCCAATCAAAGATAACGCGAAATCTATGGCAGTTCCAAGCCCTCTGCTTGTTGTCACATTGCCATCTACTGCCACCGGTTCCTCGGTAAGTACAGCTCCTTTTAATTTTCCCATAAAAGAAGGATAGGATGTTGCCTTTCTCCCTTCCAGGAAGCCCAGTTCTGCAAACACGCTTGGAGCTGCACAGATTGCCGCAACTTTTCCGTTTTTATGATAAAAGCTTTTCAAAAGTTCCGTAAGAGGCTTATATTCGCCCAGATATTTTGTTCCCGGCATCCCTCCCGGAAGAATCAGCATATCTGCATCTGAAAAATCTGTTTCTTCAAAAACACAGTCTGTCAAAAGAGTGATTCCATGTGAAGTCGTAACCTCTCTGGTATTTTTAATCGAAACTGTTTTTATATCAATTTCTGCTCTTCTCATTAAGTCAACAACAGTCAGACCTTCTATATCTTCAAAACCATCTGCCAGAAAAATATATACTTTGCTCAATTCAAAAACCTCCTGTTCTGATGAAGTCCTGTTTTCTGCGCTTTTTTCGGGATTTATTATACCATTTCCCTTTCTTTTTTACAATAAAAAGGGTATACTGTTCTTACATTTTTAACATATATAAGGAGGATTTTATGGAGATTGAAAGAAAATTTCTGATAAAAAAAGAGAAGCTTCCTGAAAATCTGTCCCAGTATCCCTGTCTTCATATTGAACAGGGCTATCTCTGCACAGATCCTGTTGTGCGCATCCGCCGTCAGAATGATGAATATTATCTTACTTACAAATCAAAAGGACTTCTTTCCAGAGAAGAATATAACCTTCCTCTGACAGAAGAATCTTATTACCACCTGAAGGAAAAAGCGGACGGTATCGTCATCTGTAAAGACCGATATGTCATTCCGGAAAAAGACGGACTTTCTATTGAGCTTGATATTTTCCACGAAGCATATGAAGGGCTTCTTCTTGCAGAAGTGGAATTTTCCTCTGAGGAAACAGCCAAAAGTTACGTTCCTCCTGCATGGTTTGGAGAAGATGTCACCTTTTCTTCAAAATATCACAACAGTACATTAAGTAAAGGAGACTGGGTGCTGTAACCGCTGACAAATCTCTCTCAATTTTCGTATCATCAAATATAAAACAGACAGCTTCTGATACCACTCTTATCAAAAACTGTCTGTTTTTTATTATATAAATTCCTTATAATTTCTTTCCTTTTTCCGCCGCTGCACAAAGAGCCTCAAATACTGCGCTTCGGAATCCATTTTTTTCCAGCATACGCACACCCTCAATGGTAGAGCCTGCCGGAGAACAGACCATATCCTTCAATTCTCCTGGATGCATTTCTGTCTCAAGGAGCATTTTTGCACTTCCGAGAACAGCCTGTGCCGCAAGGCGGTATGCCTGTTTTCTTGGCATTCCCTGATGTACCGCCGCATCTGCCATTGCCTCCAGAAACATAAATACATATGCCGGGGAACAGCCCGTTACTGCGCTTAACCCTTCCATGAGACGTTCCGGAATCACCTCCGTACATCCAAAACTGTCTGTAATCGCGCAAATTTCCTGCTTTTCTTCCTCAGATACCCGTTCATTAAAGCAGACTCCTGTCATACCCTCTCCTACCTGCGCCGGTGTATTCGGCATCAGACGAACAATTTTAAGAGGCTGTCCGCATTTTTCTTCCAGCCAGGAAAGCGTTTTTCCCGGAGCGATTCCCACAAGAATATGCTCTTCTGTGAGAACGTCTTTTATCTCTCCCAGAACCTCCTCATAAAACTGAGGTTTTACCGCAAGAACAACAATTTTCGCACTCTCTGCCACCTGGCGGTTTTCCATTGTTGTGACAACTCCAAGCTTTTCTCTGCTTCGTCTGCTGCCTTCCTCCGTAAGATTCGACACGATGATCTCCTCTTTTGTGAAAATTCCTTTTTTCAGAATTCCTCCGATCATGGCAGACGCCATATTTCCGCATCCTATAAATCCGATTTTCATTCTGCAGTTTCCTCCTTATAATACAAGCGAAGGCGCTACATATACACGGGCACCAAGCTCACTGTCCAACATATAAAGGCTCTTTGCATCTCCGCCAAAAAGTTCCATCTTCTTAATCAGATCGGAGGCTTTTGTCTCTTCCTCTCCCTGCTCTTTTACAAACCAATCGAGAAACTGCATGGTACGGAAGTCTTTCACCGTATAAGCTGCATCGTAAATATTATGAATCAGTCCTGTTACATACTGCTCATGTTCATATCCCTGTTTCAGAGCATCCATTTTATCATTCAGCTCTGCATCCGGTCTTTCAATGGTATCCAGAACTACACGGCAGTCGTTATTCTGAAGATACTGGATCATCAGCATGGCATGGTCACGCTCTTCCTGCGCCTGCACACGATACCAGTTTGCGAATCCCTTCAGGCCTTCTTCCTCATAATAATTGGAAAATTCCAGATACAGATAAGCAGAATAAAATTCTTTGTTAATCTGTGTATTTAAAAGTTGTGCAACATTTGTATTTAACATAATATTTTCCTCCTCTTTCCTACAGTTTTTCTATGTTTCAGTATAGTACAGTTCCAATGGATTTTCAAGAAGAGGGATAGGAGGTTATTCCAACATTTTTCCTTCCAGATAGGAACATTTCAGATAATCCGGGGCTGTGTAATATACATTCTTTTATCATATTTTTGTTTCTTTCTCATCCGTCATATGGTAAAATGAATAAAAATCATAGCGGAAGGTGTGATTCCAATGCACTTAACAACTCTGACAAATTTAACGGTAGTTTTACACGCAGGAGGTCATTATGCGATTAAATAAAGAAAGCATCTATACCGGCACTTCCCCGGAAATTTTTAACAAGATAAGAAGTGCGCTGGAAGTTAAAAAAATCAAATACGAATATGACATTATCAATCATAATACCGATTCTCTTCTGATGGAAAGAGGTGTTCCCCGCAGTATGGGCGGCAATTCTCAAAATCCCGGTGATATATTCGAAATTTATGTCTCAAAAAAGGATAAGGAAGAGGCAGAATATTACCTAAAAAGCCAAAAACTGCTGTAATAAAACAGATAAGTCCCCTTCTGACTTTTCCCGGTATAAAGACAGAGTCAGCGGCGCTCCTGTAAGCACAAACAGGAAGCGCCGCCTTCTTTTTAACAAACTATTCTTCTAATAAGATAACTCCAATGGTTGCCGCAGGCTTTACATCTTCACCCGTTATTAAAACAGCCTGCAGGGAAGTATTTCCATCCTCCCATTTACAAAGTCTTTCTGTAAAACCAAGCTCTTCATTTTCCGTTTCTTCTTTTACAGACTCTTCTCCGTACAAATCTTTCAGACTGTCAATCTGCCTCTGAAACCATGTTTCGTAATCTCCCTCCAGAGAAAAATCATATCTTACTGCCTGAAGTTCGTCATTTGAAAACTCAAAATACAGTTCCCCCTGCTGTCCTTCCAGCTCCTGAGCAGCTGTATGTTTCAAATAGCGATATTCGCTGTCCGGGAGCGTTCCCTCCACTTCGTATTCAGAAACTCTGTTTTCCAGTTTTTCTTTCACCTCATCGAATGAACTTCTCCACGGAATATCGCCGTACTGATATTCTGAGCTGTCATTCCTGAATCTTTCAAGAGATATCTGATAAGAAGTTCCGTCCATGCCCTCCTGAAGATGTCTTAATTCTTCCTCATCACTGTATACCCTGAATTCTTCGCCCTCTGCATCGTAGTAGGATTGGTAATTTTTCTCCTCCTCTGCCTTTA
>Scrappy_p2__coassemble_537_pt1 | contig 61979 bp, 50 predicted proteins | sample Scrappy_p2__metabat2_low_PE_024 | metagenome-assembled genome bin Scrappy_p2
ATTACACAAACTTTTTTCAAAAAGCACTTGACTATTTATAGTTTGTCACCTCTGTTAGTTGTTGTAATTGTTGCAGCATCAAACGCTATAGAGATTAAAAAACAGTTCGCATGTCTTCGCGCTATATCACGGCAACGCATCTGCGATTCGCCGCAAACAGGTCAGATTTTCTTTGTTTTGCTGCGCCGCTTATCTGTCCTTCAAAAGCAAACTCGCCTGCAAGCAGGCTCAAACAAAGCTTTTGAAGAACGCTATGCTCGCAAAATTTCGAAAATCTTCCAAAGTTTGCTTGCGAAAGCGCAGATGTCTGCCTGATAATCGCTGTTGAAGATGATTGCGACAATTTTACATAAATTATCGCGCAGGCATAAAGATTTAAAAACAGATTTGAAGTGACAATAGCGAAGCTTCCGCAGGAAAGGAATGCGCTAACGCCTCCACCGAGCACACTGTTTGAGCCGAAGGCGAGTTTGTGCGAATGGAGGCAATAGGTGCGCAGCCTTTCCCGGAACTGGAGCGTGTCACAAAAACTGTTTTTAAATTTTATGCCGTCTGATAATGTTTCTTAAATTGCTCTAATCCTCTTTCTCCAGTATATCAAACTCCCAACAAAGTGTACAGACAAAAAGCTCCTTACCTATCACCAAAAAAATATCCACCGGGAGCAGAGCCCCTGATGGATATTTTTCGCAATTCTGTATTTATTTTTTCTTCAGCGCTTTCATTGCCTGGATAATCGGCAGGTTCAAAAGTGCAAGTCCGTATACTGTGAAAAGCTGTGCGATGCTTAATGTCTTCACTGAGAAAAGTCCCTGTAATGCCGGAACTGTCAGTACAAGAGTTACAAGAATCACACCTACTGCAAATGCACCCTGCATATATTTGTTGTTGAAGAACTGTTTCTTAAAGAGAACAGAGTTCTTTGATTTACAGTTGTAGCCATGAACAAGACGGGAAAGGCAGAGAACTGCAAATGCCATTGTGCTGGCAAGTTTCGCATCTCCTCCCTGATAGCCGATCATAAATGCTCCAAGTGTGATAAGACCGATTACTGCACCTTCCACACCTACTCTTGAAAGAAATCCCTTTGTAAGAATGGTTTCGTTCATAGGACGAGGTTTCTCATTCATAACATTGTGTTTGTACGGCTCAAGTCCAAGGGCGATTGCCGGAAGACTGTCTGTTACAAGGTTGATAAACAGAAGATGTACAGCTGCAAACGGAACAGGAAGTCCAAGAAGAGAAGAGAGAAGGACTACAAGGATTCCTGCAAAGTTTCCGGAAAGAAGGAACTGAATCGCTCTCTTAATGTTCGCATATACATTTCGTCCGTTTTCTACTGCCTTTATAATAGTAGCAAAATTGTCATCTGTAAGAATCATGGAAGAAGCATCTTTGGAAACCTCCGTTCCTGTGATTCCCATGGCTACACCGATATCCGCCTGTTTTAATGCCGGCGCATCATTTACACCGTCACCTGTCATGGAAACAATGTTTCCTTTTTCCTGCCATGCCCGGACAATACGGATTTTATGCTCCGGTGTTACACGGGCATAAACTGTAATATTTTCTACAAAATCCTTTAACTCTTCATCGCTTAAACCATCAATTTCAGCGCCTTCACATGCCTGGCTGTCATCTGTCAGAATACCGATTCTTCTTGCAATAGCTGCTGCCGTTACCTTATGGTCACCTGTAATCATGATTGGGCGGATGCCTGCGCTGATACAATCTGCAACTGCTGCGGCACTTTCCGGACGAGGCGGGTCCATCATGGCAATCAGACCAAGAAATACAAGGTCGTTTTCATCTTCAAGGGAAAGTTCTCTTTCTCCGTCAAACTTTCTGTATCCCATACCAAGAACACGAAGTCCCTGTCTGGAATAGCTTTCATTTGCTTCTGCAATTTCCTGAATATCTTTTTCTGTGAGAGATACAAGCTCTCCGTTTTTCTGGATGTATTTTACACGGTTCAGCATGACATCTACTGCACCTTTTGTTACCATAGTATATCCGTCTTTCAGTTTATGGAAAGTTGACATTAACTTTCTGTCACTGTCAAAAGGAATCTCGCTTAAACGGGGATATGCTTTTCTTACTCTCTCTGCCGGAACACCCAGCTTGTCTCCAAGATTAATAAGGGCTGTTTCTGTTGGGTCTCCGATTTCTTTTCCATCAATATTGGTAGAATCGTTACAGAGAATACTGAGACGAAGCATCTGTTTGTGAAGAGGATTTTCCGGTTTAATTTTTTCTGCCGGAATATCCTGTCCATCTATATAATAATGCTCTACCGTCATTTTATTCTGGGTAAGAGTTCCTGTCTTATCCGAGCATATAATTGATACGCTTCCAAGTCCTTCCACTGCCTGAAGCTTACGGATGATAGCGCCCTGTTTTGCCATTTTCTGTGTACCAAACGCAAGAACGATCGTTACAATCGAGCTTAAAGCTTCCGGAATAGCTGCTACTGCAAGCGCCACTGCAAAGAGAAAGGCATCTGCAATTTCTCCGCCTTTTATTACCTGCAGTCCGAATAATGCGGCACAGAGAACAAGAATGATCACGGACAGCTTCTGTCCAAACTGATCTAAGTTTACCTGAAGCGGTGTCTTTTTCTCGGAAGTATTTTTCAGAAGTCCTGCAATTTTTCCGACCTCTGTATTCATTCCAATATCAGTAACAATAAATTTTGCTCTTCCGTAAGTAACAAAGCTTCCGGAATAAACCATGTTTACGCGATCGCCTAAAGGAAGTTCGCCCTCCAGAGTTTCACTGCTTTTTTCTACCGCAATACTTTCGCCTGTAAGTGCGCTTTCATCCACCTTCAGACTGGCGCTTTCTATAATTCGTCCATCAGCCGGAACATAATCGCCAGCCTCAAGATGAACTTCATCACCAACTGTAATTTCCCTGCTTGGTACTTCCACTACAATACCACCGCGGAGAACTTTTGCATTTGGAGCAGAAAGCTGTTTTAAGCTGTCCAGTGAATGTTCTGCCTTAATCGTCTGAACAGTTCCTAAAATTGCATTCATAGTGATAACTACGAGAATAACGGCTGCACTTTCCGCTTCTCCAAGAAACAGAGAAACAACAGCGGAACAAATAAGAATGATTACAAGGAAGTCTTTAAACTGCTCCAGAAAAATCTGAAGAGTGCTTTTTTTCTTTCCTTCTACCAGCTCATTAAAACCATACTTTTCCTGATTTTCTTTCACTTTAGAATCACTGAGAGGTTCTGTTCCTCCATTGATTTCTTTACGCACATCTTCTGCGCTTTGATTGTAATAAGGTTTCATAGGCATCTTCCTTTCTTTAAGAGTATTTTTATTTTCAAGAAATGCAAAATAAAAAGAGACTTCTATTGCATTTTACCATGCAATAAAAGTCTCGCTGTTTCATCACGATACGGACAGATCACATCTGTCGAGATTGACGACATCGCAAACACTGCTGTGCCAGCTACTCCCTTTTATTTTTAAATACTATAATCTCTTCACACCGATTTTGTCAAGGAGTATTTTTCTGTCCTTGTGTCTTTTCCACATTTGTCATATAAACAAGCTGTGCTGTGTGCATTTTGTTGAGCACATTGTACACAGGTTTAAATAAAAGAGCAGTCAGCACCGTATTTCCAATACAATGTGTAATGTCGTAAGGGATTCCTGACATCCAATAAGCAATTCCTGCGCCCCAGCCTCCTGAGATAAAATATGGAATGGCACATAAAAATCCAAAGGCAAGACCATAAGCGCCTGCCACTACCACCCACATAAGAACCGACTGGTTTTTCTTCATAAGGAGCACAATAACAGCCAGAATCGTCCAGATATACAGATAACTGAACCACCAGATGCCAAATCCATATATCAGACCCTCAAGGATTACAAACGTATAAATGATGTAAAAAACCTGTTTCCTGTAAATAAGAGTATATACAATAATAAGCATGGTAACCGGTTCAATATTGGGAAGAGCTGCCATTCCCACCTGACCAATCAGAAGAATGGCGCTTAAAAATCCCATTGTAACCATATACATTGCCTTCATTGTACCCTTTTTCGGCTGCCTGTTCATAGGCATTTCCTCCGCATCAGTATCCCACTGTCAACGTAAGCTCAAAAGTATCTCCGTCTGCTACCGGTGTTTTATCCGCGGAAGTATTTACCTGCTCGCCGCCTTTTGTGATGCACCACCATTCCTGATTGCTGTCATCTGCTTTGATGCCGTTTACAGAAGTAATGAAAAGTCCGTACTCTCCATCCTCACCTTCAACAAGCTCGTTGTCTTTCAAAATATCTCCCAGATATTCTCTGTCCGTATGATAAGTAAAATCTTCTGATTTTCCATCTTTATCAACTACCTGAACAGTTACTTCCTTACTGCCTTCTTCTGTCTTTGGTTTTGTAAACGAATATACTCCGAAAAGTACTGCCACTACTACAGCAAGAATAAGCGCTGCGATAATCGGTTTTTTATTCTTCATCAGCATACCTCCGCTCCTGCCGGCATATCTTTCTCCGGTGTCATAAGCGCAAGATTGCCTTCAGCATCCTCAGCACAGAGAATCATTCCCTCGCTTAAAACGCCCGCAAGCTTCGCAGGTTTTAAGTTTGTCACTACCATAACCTTTTTGCCTACCATCTCTTCCGGTGAATAATGCGCTTTAATTCCGGATACAATCTGGCGTACCTGGCTTCCGATTTTTACCTGAGAGCAAAGAAGCTTTTTCGATTTTTTTACTGCCTCACAGGCAATGATTTCTCCAACCTGGAACTGAAGCTTTTCAAAATCCTCAAACGTAATTTCCGGTTTTGCCTCGATGTCGATCACGTTTTCCTCTTCTTTTTTCTCTTCCTCTTTTACTGCCGGATGAAGAGCTTCTACTTTTTCCATTACCTCTTTTAAGTCAAGGCGTGCAAAGAGAATTTCCGGTTTCTCTGTCACTTTATTTCCTGACGGATAAAGACCAAATGTCGTTAAGTCCTCAAGAGTTCTTCCTTCTGCGTTAAGCTGGGAAAGAATACGCTGTGTTGTTTCCGGCATAAAGGATTCCAGAAGAGTCGCGCCAATGCAGATACCCTCTACCAGGTTGTAGAGAACTGTTGCAAGGCGGTCTTTTTTGTCCTCGTCTTTTGCAAGCGCCCACGGCATTGTCTCGTCAATATATTTGTTGCAGCGTTTAAAGATGGAGAATACCTCTGTCATAGCGTCTGCCACACGAAGCTTGTCCATTTTCTCCTCAACCTTACCAGGTACGGAAAGAATAAAGGACTTCATATCCTCGTCAACCGGCTCACACACTCCCTTATTTTCCACAACGCCGCCAAAATACTTGTTGGACATGGAAATGGTTCTGTTTACAAGGTTTCCAAGTGTATTTGCAAGCTCAGAGTTTAATCTTTCTACCATCAGCTCCCATGTGATTACACCGTCATTTTCAAACGGCATCTCATGAAGAACAAAGTAGCGAACTGCATCTACGCCGAAGAAATCTACCAGTTCGTCTGCGTAAATAACATTTCCTTTGGATTTACTCATTTTTCCATCTCCCTGAAGAAGCCACGGATGACCGAATACCTGCTTTGGAAGCGGAAGGTCAAGTGACATCAGGAAAATCGGCCAGTAAATCGTATGGAAACGGATAATATCTTTTCCGATCAGATGAAGGTCTGCAGGCCAGTCTTTCTTAAACTGCTCTGTGCTTTCTCCGTCACAGTCGTATCCAATACCTGTAATGTAGTTTGTGAGCGCATCAAGCCATACGTATACAACATGGTTCGGGTCAAAATCTACCGGGATTCCCCATTTAAAGGAAGTTCTGGATACACAAAGATCCTGAAGTCCCGGAAGAAGGAAGTTATTCATCATCTCGTTTTTACGGGATTCCGGCTGAATAAATTCCGGATGTGTGTTGATATGCTCAATCAGACGGTCTGCATATTTGCTCATTTTAAAGAAATAAGCCTCCTCTTTTGCAGGAACACAGGGACGTCCGCAGTCCGGACATTTGCCGTCTACAAGCTGGGATTCTGTAAAGAAGGACTCGCATGGAGTACAGTACATTCCCTCGTAATGTCCTTTGTAAATGTCACCTTTCGCATACATTTTTTTGAAGATTTTCTGAACCTGTTTCTCGTGCTCCTCATCTGTTGTACGGATAAATTTATCGTAAGATGTGTTCATCATATCCCAGATATTTTTGATTTCACCGGAAACATTATCAACAAATTCCTTCGGTGTAATTCCGGCTTCTGCCGCCTTCATTTCAATCTTCTGTCCATGTTCATCTGTTCCTGTCTGGAAAAATACGTCATACCCCTGCTGTCTTTTGTAGCGGGCAATGGCATCTGCCAGAACTGCCTCGTAAGTATTTCCGATGTGAGGTTTGCCTGATGTGTAGGCAATGGCTGTTGTAATATAATACTTCTGTTTTTCCATGATTGTCTCCTTTTCTTTCCTGGTAAATGAAAAAGAATCCTGCTCGCAGGATTCTCCGCCTGCGGCGGGTCGCTTTAGCGACGTACTTCTTTTCCGCCGCAGTGCACTCCTACGCGGAGCGTTTTTTATGCTATGGAACATTACTGAGTAATTTCCTATACATAAAAAAACGCCTTCTCACACTTTGAGAAGACGAGCGTTACCCGTGTTACCACTTCTTTTCATCTCTGCTTCACAGCAGAAACCTTATCAGGTACTTCCTTATACCCTGTCGCTGTAACAGGCGAACCTGTCACTGCCTAAGTTGCCCTCAGCAGTGCCTCTCCAAAGCCATCTTCCATCTGCTCCATACATATCCCTCTCACCATACGGGATTTCTCTGTAATGCGGTATGCACATGTACTCTCTTCTTCCATGAGTTTTCATATGTAAAAATCCTACCATACTTTATCTGGTTTGTAAAGGGGGACGGAAGAAAAACGAGCAGTTTGGAGTGCTGTTCAGTAACTGTGAACCGAATGAATCACAATACTGTCAAATATATAATTTCCTGCATTATTCTCTTCCGTAAGCTTCTGTAATTATATCGCAGTTTTCTCTGACTTTTTCATCATCTGTTCCGCTTCCCATTAAAACTGCCGCCTCAAGAAGCATATCGCCAACACCTTTGCCCAGCTTTTCATCAATTCTGGTCACTATATCTGTCTCTTTTCCTTCTGCGAGCTCTGGAATAAGATCGGAGTCTGCTTCCAATATTTTCTCACCATAAACACGCAATTCTGCATAAGCACTTGTTCCGTCATATACATATCCGGATGTCTCTATCATTCTTTTTGTCAGCGCTTCCGCCAGACCTTCATAAAGGGCATTGCTTTTCATTCCACTCTTATCATTATAAAAATCTACTCCCACAGAATGTACCATCTCATGAAGAAGCAAATACATGATAAACTCATACTCTTTATTTATGTCATTTTTATTCATAAAGACTTTTCCCGTTCCATCATAAAAACCATATAAAAATACTGGTACATTAGGAGAAGTATATACCTCAACTTCATTGACTTTCTTCGAAATATCTATTCCATATTCCTCTTGAAAATATTTTATAAGTATATCCCGCGCTTCCTGAACCCAGGGATATTCTTCTTCTGATAATATATATGCACCCTCTTTCCATTGCGGGCTTTCATCAAAACTATCATTCAGAAACTTTACTTCCTCTTCCACTTCTTTTTCATGCCCGCTCAAATCATTTAATACAAGCTGCGTTTCCTGTACTTCTTCTGCCGCCAGCACAATTTCTGGTCCTGAAAAATATCCCGCCGCAGGTGCAGTACAGCTCATAAAAAATAAAGCAGCTGCCAAACTGATACAAACTTTTTTTCGCATTTTTCTTCCTCTATTCCGCTTATATAATTTCCAAATCTGAGAATTATGATTATTTCTTTTTATAAAACGGCGGGAGTCCCCGCCGTTTCACATAATCATACCAATATCTTTATTTCTTCTTATACAACTGTCCGTTTATTACCTCATAAACAACGCCGTTGTATTCAATTGTACCTTTGTAATCTGTTGCAAGTTCTCCCTTAATGACATAGAACAATTTTCCATCATAGCCTGCCACACCCGTGTGCTGGGTCTGAATCTGTCCATTGGTTGCAAAGTACCATTTTTTATCTTTCGGGTCCTGCCACAGTCCATTTGCTTCTTTTGCAATCCTTCCGACTGCAACAATAAACTTACCTCCGTCATGCTCCACGATTCCATTTGTATTGGTATCTAAGTAACCGTTTTCCAGATAGAACCATTCATTGTCATATAAAGCAAGTCCTTTGTATTCACTCTGGAGCTGTCCATTGGAGAAAAAGTAGAATTTGTCATCTGTGGTTGTCTCATCATCTGTGCCGCTTACAAGATACAGACCGTTCATATCTGTTACAACTTCGCCATCTTTAACGTAGAACTTCGCACCGTCATATTCTGTAAGACCTTCGAAATCTTCATCTACTTTTCCATTTTCAAATAAGCAGAAGGTATTAGAAAATATTTTCTCTTCTGATTTTCCGACACTATATCCTTCCTTTACAAAATGCAGACCATTTATATCTGTTACAACAGTACCATTTTTAATATAGAAAGCGCCCTCATACATTTTTATAACCCCTTCAAATTTGGTATCCAACTTATTGTCTACATAATAGTAAAGCTTTCCATCTTCACCTCTTCGGAGTTGTCTAAACAATCCTTTATAAATATCTATTCCCAGATTTGCAGTCCCATCTCCTGGGCTCATATTTGGAAGTTCTATTTGTTCTACAGTACCGTCCTCATTTCGATGCATATAGCGCCCCTCTATACCTACTTCGCACCCATCTGTTCCCTCTTTTGCTGTTATATATAAACGCCTGCTGTTTTTTTCGTCCTGTTCAATAGAGACTGCATCCGTATCCCTATAAAAAGACCATTCAACATAAAAATCTGTAAACGGTTCTCTAGTCCGAACACCATCTTCACTTATAAAATTACGATACGCAACCGCTTCCACCTCTAGCGTTTCTCCCGGTTTTATTGTCGGATATAAGTGATCTGTGTAACTTGAATGTGCTAAGTATCCACTATATTCTAAGCTATCCGCATATAGTATTAAGGAATGTATATCCAGAACATTATCTAACCGTTTATAAGTCACTGTCAGCGTACCTATAAGCAGGCTACCATCGTTTTTACTCTTCAGGTATACATACCCGTTTTCCCAGCCCTGCACTTCAAACAAATCCGGACGGTCTACTTTGATGTCTACAATCTCCACAGGAATCTCTTCTGTACCGTAAGGGTGCTCCGCATCTTCTGGAATGCAAACCATGTTCAACGCTCTTTTACCCTCCCAGTCTTGTAATAAATAAATTCTTTCCGGAAAATCGTATTTATAACTTGGCTCACGTACTTCAATCTGACCGGATTTTGCACTGCCAGTCTGTTTGCCGTTTTCGTCAAATACTTCTACGACTAATCTGCCTTTTTCTCCGGCATGTCCTTTTACACCTATTACGGTACAGCTAACGCCATCTGCACTCGGTTTTAACTGTACGGCGGATTCTGTCTTCGCTTCGGCAGGTTCCCAGCTCCATTTGATTTCATGGTTTTTTAAAACTTCGGCATACGCTTCATCAAGAGTAAACTTCTGTTCCTGCTCGATATATACCCAGCTCCATAATTCTTCCGTTGTTCCCTGCCATTCGCTTATGATAGGAATGTCTGTAATGCCGGATTCTGCTTTGTCCTGCGTCAATTCTTCCTCTGGTTTTTCTTGGACTGAACCAGCAGAGAGAAGATTATCTTCCGAAGATACAACTTCGCCCGTTTCTTCCGCGCTCTCTTGCTCACCGGAAGTAAGCTCTGATTCAGCTAATGCTCCTGTCACAGCTGCTTTCTGTTCTGCTCCAGATTCCAGCTCTTCTGCGAATACAACTGCAGGGCTGCTGCTCATTACCATTGCCGCTGCCAAAAAGAAAGCGGCTGTCTGTTTTCCATGTTTCATTTACGTTTCCTCCTTCTTGCTTTGTTGCGATTGAGCATTTTTACAACGCCTCAATCTGGTTTTATATATTTTTATATATTGCACAAATTGATTTCTTTGTTTTATAGCTCAATTATACAATGTCACAGAAGGATTTTCCATCTGTTTTTATATTCTTTTCATATCGTTTATATAACGTAAAACGGCGGGAAGGAATCCCCGCCGTTTCACAATAGCTATATCACTATACTTATTTCTTCTTATACAACTGTCCGTTTATTACCTCATAAACTGCACCGTTATATTTTATTGTGCCCTTATAATCTGTTGCAAGTTCTCCCTTAATGACATAGAACAATTTTCCATCATAGCCTGCCACACCCGTGTGCTGGGTCTGAATCTGTCCATTGGTTGCAAAGTACCATTTTTTATCTTTCGGGTCCTGCCACAGTCCATTTGCTTCTTTTGCAATCCTTCCGACTGCAACAATAAACTTACCTCCGTCATGCTCCACGATTCCATTTGTATTGGTATCTAAGTAACCGTTTTCCAGATAGAACCATTCATTGTCATATAAAGCAAGTCCTTTGTATTCACTCTGGAGCTGTCCCTGAGAGAAGAAGTAGAATTTATCGTCTGTGGTTGCCTCTTCATCTGTACCGCTTACAAGATACAGCCCGTTCATATCTGTTACAACTTTGCCACCGTTAACATAGAACTTCGCGCCGTCATATTCTGCGAGCCCTTCGAAGTATTTATCTACCTGACCATCTTTAAAGAAACGGAAGGTATTACAGTATAATGGCTTTTCCGCCCCTCCACTACCATAGCCTTCCTCCACAAAATGCAGCCCATTTATATCCTCTGCAACGGTGCCATCTTTGATATAGAAAGAGTCAATCCAATAACCTATACCCCCTTCAAATTCAGTATTTAATTTGTTATCTTCATAGTAGTAAAGCTTTCCATCTTCTCCCTTACGCAGTTCTCTATACGGTCCTTTCTCGATGCATATATGCATACTTGGAACCCCACCTGGAATTTTTATTTCCTCTGCGCTGCCGTCCTCATTTCGATGCATATAGCGGGCGCTTAGCCACAGTTCTCCCTCATCTGCCTCTTCCTTCGCTGTCACATATAAACACCTGCCATTTTCTTTATCCTGTTCAATAAAAACCGCATTCTCATCTCCGGATAAAGTCCACTCAACATAAAAATCTGTAAAAGGTTCTACAATTCTATCACCATCTTCACTTATAAAAATTCGTTTCGCTTTCGCTTCTACTTCTATGGTTTCTCCCGGTTTCACAGTCGGATGAAGCTCACCTGTATAACTTGAACTAAATAATAATCCGGTATACTCATAATTATTCGCATCAAGCCGCAAAGTATCCTGTGGTAATCCTTCCTCGGGTTTCTCTTGCGCTGAACCGGCTGAGAGAAGATTATCTTCCGGAGGTACAGCGTCGCCTGTCTGCTCTGTGCTTTCCTGCTCACCGGAAGTAAGCTCTGATTCGGTTGAGGCTTCTGTCACAGCTGCTTCCTGTTCTGCTCCAGATTCCAGCTCTTCTGCGAATACAACTGCAGGGCTGCTGCTCATTACCATTGCCGCTGCCAAAAAGAAAGCGGCTGTCTGTTTTCCATGTCTCATTTACGTTTCCTCCTTCTTGCTTTGTTGTAGTCGAGTATTTTCATCATACTTCAACCTGGTTTTTATATATTTTACGTGTTGCACAAATTGATTTCTTTGTCTTATAGCTTAATTATACAATGTCACATAAGGATTTTCCATCTGTTTTTACTTTCTTTCTATGCCATTTATAAGGAATTTTTCCTGTTGAATTTACTTACTTTTTTAGATATTACACTTATTTTGAAAACCTTGTACTGCCTATATAACGTAAAACGGCGGGAGTCCCCGCCGTTTCACAATAACTACATCACTATCCTTATTTCTTCTTATACAACTGTCCGTTTATTACCTCATAAACTGCACCGTTATATTTTATTGTGCCCTTATAATCTGTTGCAAGTTCTCCCTTAATGACATAGAACAATTTTCCATCATAGCCTGCCACACCCGTGTGCTGGGTCTGAATCTGTCCATTGGTTGCAAAGTACCATTTTTTATCTTTCGGGTCCTGCCACAGTCCATTTGCTTCTTTTGCAATCCTTCCGACTGCAACAATAAACTTACCTCCGTCATGCTCCACGATTCCATTTGTATTGGTATCTAAGTAACCGTTTTCCAGATAGAACCATTCATTGTCATATAAAGCAAGTCCTTTGTATTCACTCTGGAGCTGTCCATTGGAGAAAAAGTAGAATTTGTCATCTGTGGTTGTCTCATCATCTGTGCCGCTTACAAGATACAGACCGTTCATATCTGTTACAACTTCGCCATCTTTAACGTAGAACTTCGCACCGTCATATTCTGTAAGTCCTTCGAAATCTTCATCTATCTGACCGTCTTTAAAAAAACAGAAGGTATTGGAAAATACGTTCTCTTCTGATGTTCCTTCTTTATATCCTTCCGCTACAAAATGCAGACCATTTATATCTGTTGCAACGGTTCCATCTTTGATGTAGAAGGCGTCACTCCTATAACTTATAACCCCCTCAAATTCAGTATCTAATTTGTTATCTACATAATAATAAAGTTTACCATCTCCACTCTCTCGGAGCTGTCTATACGGTCCTTTGCGAATAGAGACGTATATATCTGGACTTCCGCCGGGAATTCCTATTTCTTCTATATTACCATCTTCGTTTTGATGCATGTAATGTGCCTTCAAATGCACTTTGCACCCATCTGTATCTTCTTTTGCCGTTATATATATAAGTCTGCTGTTTTCTCTATCTTGTTCAATAGAAACCGCATTCTCATCTCCGGATAAAATCCACTCAACATAAAAATCTGTAAAAGGCTCTGTCGTTTGAGTACCATCTTCTCTCATATATGTACGCCATGCCAAGGCTTCCACGTCTACAGTCTCTCCTGGCTTTACTGTTGGCGCATACCGGTTTGTATAACTTGAACTCACTAATAATCCACTATACTCCCAAGTATATGCCATAAGTGATAACGAATATGTATCCAGAACATTATCCAACCGTTTATACGCCACTGTCATCGTAGTAGAATGAAAAATACTGTCATCGCCACCTATGCTCTTCAGATATACATACCCGTTTTCCCAGCCCTGCACTTCAAACAAATCCGGACGATTTACTTTGATGTCTACAATCTCTACAGGAATCTTTTCTATACCGTAGGGGTGGTCTGCGTCTTCTGGAACACAAATCATGTTCAATGCTCTCTTTCCCTCCCAGTCTTGAAACATATAAATTACTTCTGGAAAATCGTATTGATAACTTGGCTCCCGCACCTCAATCTGCCCGGACGTTGCACTGCCAGTCTGCTCACCCGTTGCATCGAATACTTCTACGACTAATTTTCCTTTTTCTCCTGCATGTCCTTTTACTCCTGTTACGGTGCAGCTAACGCCATCTGCACCCGGTTTTAACTGTACGGCTGATTCTGATTTAGTCTCGGCAGACTCCCAACTCCATTTGATTTCATGGTTTTTAAAAACCTCTGCATATGCTTCATCAAGGGTAAACTTCTGCTCCTGTTCCACATACACCCAACTCCACAGTTCCTCTGTTCTTCCCTGCCACTCGCTTATGATAGGAATGTCTGTAATACCGGATTCTGCTTTGTCCTGTGTCAATCCTTCCTCTGGTTTTTCTTGGACTGAACCGGCAGAGAGAAGATTGTCTTCCGAAAGTACGGCTTCACCTGTCTGCTCTGTGTTTTCCTGCTCACCGGAAGTAAGCTCTGATTCAGCTAAGGCTCCTGTCACAGTTGCTTCCTGTCCTGCTCCTGATTCTAGCTCTTCTGCAAATACAACTGCCGGGCTGCTACTCATTACCATTGCCGCTGCCAAAAAGAAAGCAGCTGTCTGTTTTCCATGTTTCATTTACTTTTCCTCCTTCCTGTTACGGATTATATTTTCTGGTACACTAAGCATATCAAAATTTCAGTTTTATTACAATAAATTTTCCCTATATTCATACTATAACAATATATCTATAAAAAGGATAGCCTAAGCTACCCTTTCTATAGATAATTTGCAATATTTATTTTTTTATTTCTGCCATACAGTAATTGTAAATTCGTATAGACGTATAATCTTTATAATGGATTCCATCATATTCTTTATCATTATTTGTTTCCATTGAGAACCACCCTGCTTCCAACAATAAATTATTGTAAGCATTGATATAAGTAAAATATTTATTGTTTCCAGAGCATAATCCATCATATATCTTTCTATTAAAGTTCACAACATTTTGTTCTGTAACTTTATAATGAATCCCTACATCGTCTTTTACTGCCTGACTGCATAGCGGATTTACTGACATATAATAAAACTTAATCTTATCTCCGTAAAGTTTTTTCAATGGCTTATACACGCTGTCGCGCATATATTCCACATAATAATCCGCATTGTCGTAAATCTCATATCCGCCTACACCGGCTGCATCATTTACTCCAAGATTCATAATGACTACATGATTTTTTCCTTTATTGACGGCTAATGCTTCTTTTAATTTTGTAAGCCCTTCCCAATAAAGCCAGCCAAGACCCTGTCCACTCTTAGCAACTATATTTACCTTGTCCGGAACTAATAACGGTTTATCAGGAAAGAAATCTCTCTGCTGATTATACAGCGAACACCCCATATAGTACGTTCTGGAGTCTCCAACAAAATATACGGCAGTGTTTTCGAACGGAATCTGTATTTGAGATGCATCTGTAATACGATTAGAGCCTTCATCATCAGCGGTATATACCGCCATATAATATTTTCCTGCCTCCGGAATCTTATCACCGGCAACATATTCCGGTCTTTTATATTTATCTGAATCTGTTTTTGACCAGCCAACACAAAGTCCGGCATCTACTCCCAGATTAACAGAAGGGAAGGTTGATTTTCCGGCAGCAATGTCCGGCTCTATTCCGAACAGCCGCTCGCCGCCTCTGTAGTACAGCATTGCCGCTTTTTCTGTTGTTCCTGATAATAAAGAGCTGCTTCCATAAATATAGGAAGTGTTTCCACTCATCTCTATATCGCCAACAGTTACCAACGCCCTGTTTCCGAAGCTCCAATACTTCCCATTTGCCTTACAGGTACTCAAACGGTTATTTGATTTATCAAAGGAACAGATGATATAAAAATCAAGTACCAGATCTTTTGTGGCATATAATGACTCTGCTTCTTTTTTTGCAGTGATTGTCAGTCTTGTACCGATATTTGTTTTTGGCTTGTCCACCTTAAAGTAGTTGACATAGTCTATCACTTTGTCGCTTGGCTGGATACTGACTCCGTCCACTTTAAGGAGCGGATCCAGATAATCGTCAAGTTTAAAGCTCTTTGTTCCTTTCGGCACTTTCTGACGAACACAGAACCAGATTGGCGCGTCCAGCGTGTCGAACTTGAGCGGACGTTTAGTTGCCTCTGCACTGATGGAAGGAGAATCATGGGCGTCCATCTCTACAAATTTCTGCGGCGAATATCCCACTCTCATTTCTGGATTACTAACACTTGCTGCGATAGCAGACTCCACGCCTAATTCCTGTATTACTTCTTTTCTTCTTAAATTTTCCATAATCTTTTACCTGGCTGCATATATTTTGTGATTGCAGCCTTTTCCTTTCTTTTTTGATTTTTTGTTATTTGTTTTCCGCTAATAAAATTTTTGCGGTCTGCCGCGATTATGTACAACACGATGCATATCGGTTCCCTCCTTTCCATTCAGGAAGTTATCTCCTGAATTACTTCTATATGTTAGAAAATCGCGGCTGTGTTAAACTTTTTTTTAAATTTTTTTATTTTTTCCTTCAGGAGCTCCTTGCACGATTATCATAGCAAACATTTATTCTGTTTTGAATAACATATATGTTAAATTTCAAATTATTTTTCTTTTTATTTTTAAAAAAAAATACGGTTTTCCAAGATTCCCATCTTAAAAAACCGTATATATTTTTCTATTTTTTGTTTTCCAAACTCTATGTAAACATTTTAAACTGCTATCTGCTGTTAAAAAAACATTTCATTCATATAAAATTCATTAAATTCTTTATCTGCAGACAGATTCACCTCTTCTGAAATGCTTACCAGCTTTTCTATGGTTTTGTCTCCGTTTTCATCTTTTAGGTATTTACATGCGCCTGAAAGCGAACTGTTTCCCACTGCCACAATCCGGTCCGCCCATTCCTCCGGAATCATGCCGATGGCAATCGCCTTGTCTGTATTCAGCTTATAGCCGAATCCGCCTGCAAGATACACTTTTGAAACTTCTTCTTTTTTTATTCCATAGCGGAGAAGAAGCGTTTCCACACCTGCGCGAACAGCCGCTTTTGCAAGCTGGATTTCCCTTACGTCCTTCTGGGTAAATACAATTTCTTTTCCGTCGGGAGTTTTTGCTAATGGAAATCCGTCGTCAAAATAGTCTTCGTCAAGGGCTCCTGTTTCGTCCACGATTTCCTCACGCACGAGCTCTGCCGCCGTCTCCACTACTCCTGTTCCGCAGATTCCCTGCGGCGCTTCGTCCCGAATTGTTTTTACCTCTGCCTCTGTGCCCTCAAGCTTTACAGAGCAGATTGCGCCGGGCACGCTTCCCATGCCCCAGGTAATGTTTCCACCCTCAAACGCGGGTCCTGCTGCTGTGGAAGTCACAAGGATTTTCTCTTTATTTCCAATTCCCATTTCCCCGTTTGTTCCAAGGTCAATGAACATACATACGTCTTCTTTTTCAGTAAAATCATAAGCGTACATTCCTGATACAATATCCCCGCCTACATACGTAGAAATCCCCGGAAGAAGAATCACTTCTTTTTTGCCGAATCTATCTGTGCCAAGAATCCCTTCCGTTCCTTTGATAAAATCAATATTTACAGGTGTAAACGGGAACACGCCAAGGGTATCGCAGTCGTATCCCATTAAAAGATGCCCCATTGTTGTATTTCCGCCTATCACGATTTTCCCCACGTCCTCGCCGGAAACTCCCGTCTCTTTTAAAAGCTTATCCATACTGTCCTGAAGGTCTTTCTGTATGGAATTTTTAAGTACCTCTTTTTTTCCGTCAACAGAAGCCTGTATTCTGGAAATCACATCTGCACCGTAAGCTCTCTGGCTGTTTACGGAAGTGACGGTGTGAAAAACTTTGCCGCTTTCCCCGCCAATTAAAGACATGGCAATGGTCGTTGTCCCTATGTCTACAGCAACATGATAAAACGATTCTTCTGTACCGCTTTCTTCTGTATTTTCTGTTTCCCCTACTGCCTCAAATAAGGACTCGTCACTCTGGGAAACGGAAACTTCCAGTTCCTCCGTGGGATAGAGACAGCAGGAAAGACGCCAGCCTGCATCCAGCTCTTCCTCTGAATATATTTTTTTATCTTCGTCAGAAATCCATGTATTTCCATTTAAAACCTGAATACCGCATTTTCCGCATCTGCCCTTTCCTCCGCATGGAGCACTGATATAAATTTCCTGACGAATAAAAGCGTCGAGGAGACTTTCCCCTTCTTTTACAAGAATCGTTTTCGTCTCCGCTCCTCTGTGCACCACAACTTCTGTGTCCGGAATATTTCGAAGACGGCAGTGGATATTCGGGCATTTCCGGCAGTCGTGCTGCGCCTTAAAACTGTCTGCATCCTCTGTTAAAATGAACACCTGACAGGAGGTTTTTACAGGGTCAAACATGAAGCCTGTACTTATATCAATTCCGAATCTGCGCTTCAATTCCAGATGCTCCCACGCCGCTTTCTGTGATTCCATGGGAATATCATGGGGCGCTTCCAGACGGGCAAGAACACCTACATTATGCTCTCTGCATACCTCCTTTAATCTGGCAAGAACCTGCTCCTCCATAGAAAAAAGAGCGTCGTCCGCCATTGCGTCTGTGAGCATTCCCTTTACATAATCGCCTTCCTGAAAGGCTTTTGTACTCTCTTCCTTGATTCCGTTTCCAATACTCATTACCATATATACAACAGGTGTTCCTGCTTTATACTTTTCTGTTGCAACAGATTCCGGAAGCGTACCAAAACCAAGGATACCTACCGGCTCTACAAGGGACAGCATATCCTCGTAAATTTCTTCGTATGTATCCACAACTTCCTCATATACAGGGCTGTCTTCGTAACAGTCCATTGCTTTTAAAACAGATTCTTTCTGTATTTTAAACTTCAGATTATGAAGCTCGTAAAAATTCTCCATGTCTGCCTCCTTAAAAAAAGAGGACACGCGCAGGTTTCCTCACGCAATGCCCTCTCCCACACGATACTTTCGTGGATTTATGCTGATTTTCTCTTCAGAACTGCCTCTTTTGCAACCTCTGCTGCAGATGGTGCGTCTGCTGTGTAGTAGTCAGCGCCAATCTGCTGTGCAAATGTGTCATTTACAGGCGCTCCGCCTACCATAACAATGTATTTTTCTCTTAATCCTTTTTCATTTAACTCGTCAATTACATCTTTCATATTCGGCATGGTTGTTGTAAGAAGTGCAGACATACCGATTACATCTGCGCCAACCTCTTCTGCCTTTGCAATAAATGTATCTGCATCAACATCTGTTCCCAGGTCGTAAATCTCAAAACCTGCGCCTTTTAACATCATAACAACAAGGTTTTTACCGATGTCGTGAAGGTCGCCTTTTACAGTACCAACTACAGCTTTTCCAATCGGTTCGTTTCCAACCTCCACAAGCTTTGGCTCAAGAATGGAAATTCCGGCTGACATTGCTCTTGCTGCTACAAGAACCTCAGGTACGAAAACTTCATTTCTTTTAAACTTTCCGCCTACAATCATCATACCTGCAAGAAGTCCGTCATTTAAAATTTCTTTTGGATCAAGTCCCTGTGCAAGCGCTTCCTCAACAAGTTTTTTAACGTTTTTTGCACGGCCTTTCTGTAAAAATTCTGAAATCTCATTAATAATTTCTGCTGGCATTTTTAATTCCTCCTCGTTTATCCCTCTTCATATCAGAGCTTCCGCAAACTCTGTACAGCTCTTTCTGCTGTTTTCTTTATGATGCTATTATATAGGTTTTTACCAAAAAATTTATGTATTTATTTTAGAAAACCTGTATATTTTTTTTGTTTTTTCGTGTATTATAAGAGAAGAAATAAACATTTTGGTATTTTTTTAAGATTTAAGGAGAGAATTTTATGCAGCCTATCCTATATTCTATTATTGAAAAACGAAAACTTCGTGAACTCCTTGAAACGTTTTATCAGTGTATCAATCTCCCGATTCAGGTTCTCGACGAGACAGGGGAAGTTCTGGATGCTTTTGGCGATTGTCATAATTACTGTAAAATCTTCAAGCATTTTCTTCCAAAAGGAGAATCCTGCACCAAACTTCACTCAAATGCCAGCAAGCTTGCCATGAGCCTTGGGGAAACTTATATTTTTTCCTGCCACTCCAACTTAAACCATATTGTTTTTCCTCTTACAAACAACAATGTGCTTCTTGGCTCCATTCTTGCCGGTCCTTTTCTTATGGACGAACCGGATTCCCTGCTCTTATCCGACATCGGGGAAAAATATTCTATTCCTACAGCTCCTCTGTTGGAAATGTATGAAGAAGCAGGAAGCCTCCCTGTTTTCGAGCCTGCAAAGGTCACTTACATAAGCCGGCTGCTTTACTATATGTGCTCCGGTCTTGTAACAGACAGCCGTGCGCAGTTTAACTTAAATCACAATAAGCTTTATCAGCAGTCAAAGATTAACGAATCCATTCAAATGTATAAGGCTTCTCCTCAGATAAACAGCCGCGTTTATCCCTATGAAAAAGAAAAAGCCCTGATCACAAAGCTGAAAACAGGGGATACAGAACAGGCAAAGGCTCTTCTAAACGACCTTCTGGGATATGTTTTTTTTGCTGAGGGAAATAATTTTGAAGTTGTAAAATCACGGGCACTTGAGCTTTCTTCCCTTCTTTCCCGAGCTGCCATTGAGGGCGGCGCTACAAGCGACAGTGTTTTAAAGGTAAACAACCAGTTTCTCATGTCTTTGCAGAATATTACAGACCTTGACGACCTTTGCTATAAGCTTCAGGAAACGATTGATGTTTTTACAGACTGTATGTTTAACTATATTCCATCAAAAGGAAATGAAATTATTAAAAAAGCAATCCGCTATATTTCCCAGAATTTTTCCAGAAATCTTACTCTGGACGAGGTGGCAGACCATGTTCACTTAAACTCCGCCTATTTTTCTACTCTGTTTAAGCAGTCAACAGGCTCTTCTTTTAAGGAATATTTAAACATGGTGCGCATTGAGGAAAGCAAACGCCTTCTTTCCAATACAGATTACTCTATTATTGATATTTCCCTTGCAACAGGATTTGAAGACCAGAGCTATTTCTCAAAAGTATTCAAAAAATATACCGGTCTGACTCCAAAGCAGTACCGGTAAAAAAGCTGCTATACTAAGAACTTACGCTCTTAATATAGCAGCTTTCCTTTTATTTCTCGTAAAATTCTTTTACAGTATCAAAGAATGCCTGAATATTTTCAAGAGGACTCATTGGCGGAATGTCGCAGCCGCTTGCAATTACAAAGTTCGGATATTTGCAGCAGCGCTCCATAAGTTCAAGTGTTTCTTTACGGATCTGCTCCGGTGTGCCCTGACGGATTGTTCCTGCCGGGTCAATATTTCCAATGATCATTCTGTCTGACGGGAACGCTTTTAATGTTGTCTCAATATCAATGGCGTTTCCAAAGCTGTATGCAAGTGCGTCTATCTCTTTTACATTGTTCATAAGAGGCTCGATATTTCCGCAATTGTGATACATAACTACAAAGTTTTCATCTTCTACTGCCTCACGGATTTTATTTACATAAGGTGTGGAAAACTCGTCAATCAGGTTTGGAGAAAGAAGCCCTGCTGCCGGCTCTGCCATAGCAATGCCGTTCGCACCTACTGCCTTAAATGCCTTTGCGTATTCAATAAGGAATTCTGTTGCCTTCTCAAGAACTGTCTCTACCATTTCCGGTTCTTCATAACAGAGAATCATGATTTCTGTCATATCAAGAAGTCTTCCTGCAAGGGAGTATGGCCCAATGATACCTGCAAGTACAGGACGGTCTGTAATCTGCTGGCAGGCAAGCTCAATCCCTTTTACACATTCTCCTGTTCTTCCGTCCCCAACCTTTGGAACTTTCAGCGCTTCTGCCTCGTCCTCATCGTGTACAAGAGCTGCGTGAACAGTAGGAACATCGTCCTCGCTGTAATGAACCGGACTTCCAAAAGCCTCTGCCTCAACAGAAAGATCCATAAGACTAAATGCCACTCCTGTATCAAAACGGTCTGCAATGGCTTTCATACACTGAGCCTGAAGCTCGCCGCTTTTTACAAGCTCATCTACTGTGTGTCCGATAATCTGTACACCCGGAAAAGAGAGGATTGGCATCGCCTTCTTTACCGGATTGTTAATACATTCTGCTACCCATTCTTTCATATTACGTTTCATAAGATATACGCTCCTTTTTATAAATTTTCTAAAATTGTACCCCGTTTCTTCTATTCTCTATTGCTGCATTATCCTTGCTGTAAATAGCGGAAACCCTTATCTTTTATCTGTCTACATTATAGAAAATTACAAATAGAGATTGCTATAATTTTCTATCTATTATTTGTAATTTTTTTGTGTTTTTATATGGTATAATATACGAAATAAAGATAAATCCCCTTCAATCTAAACTTCTTACATATATTTTTATGATTTTTTTCAGACAATCCGGTAATTTTTTTAGATTCCCATGCTGCCTCTTGCAGTAATCTGCCATGTGTCCCCAAGAAACAGCTCTCCGGATTCGATTCTGCTGTTTTCATGATATATGGAAATCTCCGTTTTTATATCTCCTTTTGCTCCCCGCCGCCGCGCTTCTTTTTCTGCCGCAGCTCTTCCCTCTTCCCGAAGATATTTCTCTGCCTCTTCGTATTCTTTAAACTCAGCCATAATTTCCCCAACAAAAACCTGATACTTATCAATTCCCGCCGTAGTATATACAGGATGAATTTCCCCTTCCAGAGTGACCGCCACGTTTCCTACTACAGCACCAATCGCATTTGCAACCTCCCCGTACTTTGGAATTACAGCCCTTGTTCCCATCATCTTTGCAACTGACTTTAAAAATACTCCTGTGGGTGCTCCCACTCCTATCAGCGCAAAATCTGTATGAAAACTTATATTCATTGGGCTTTTTTCTTTTCCCGATGCCTGTCTGTATGCCGCTTCTATCAAGGTTTCCAGTTGGCTGTCCAGCTTCTTTCCTTTCAGCTCTTTTCTGGTGTTTTGAAGAAAAATCCGTACCAGATTACAATAAAGGCGTTTTTCTACAAGGTCGTATACTCTTTGGGGAATCTCCACCGCATCTGTCCGGACCGACACCCCAAGATACTTTGCGGAAAGAGCTGCTGCTCTTGTATCAATTCCTGAATAATCCCCTTTTAGTATCATAGCGTCTGTTGGAGTAAATCCTGCCCTGATTAAAATGCCCTCTTTTTCCAGACGCTCTGTGTGGAAATTATATAAATCTTTTCCCACTGCATCTGCAGCCTCCCCAAGCATAAGCGGTCCGTTTTTTAACACCTGACAGAGATTTCTCTCCTGAGCTGTATAACGATCCTCCCATACCGGCTCTTTTACCAATATAAGAAATTCGTTCAGATAAAAAATATCTGTTTTTTCCTCCTGTAAAAGCCCTTCCAGCTTATCAACAGCCTCAGGATAATGCTGTGCAAAATTGGAAACAGGAACAATTCTGTAATTTTCCAGATACAGATGTCCCAGCCTGTCGTAATGCACTGCCGTGTCTCCCCCAAGACCGAATGTATCCACAAACATTCCTTTTACGAATGTCTCCCAGTTTCCAATGTGGATTCCATCAGAAACCTTTAAAGGCTCTCCGTCTTTCATAAACGCCACATCTGTTGTCGTACCTCCCATATCCACAATAAGGGCGTTTTTTTCTTCTGCAAGATACCTGGCTCCCACAATACTTGCAGCAGGTCCGCACAGAAGCGTTTCCACAGGTCTTTCCTCCGCCGTCTCCTCACTCATAAGCGTTCCGTCGCTTCGCACAATTACCGGGGGAATCAAAAGTCCTTTCTCCTTAAAAACGTCTTTTACTGCAAGAAGAAAATCGTGGATTACAGGAATCAGCCTTGCATTTAAAAGCGCTCCTGCTCCTCTTTTTATCGCATTTAAGTCCGAAAAAAGGTCTTTTCCCAGAACAACAGGACCGGAAAAATATTCGCAAATTATCTTCTTCGCCCTCTTCTCATAATCTCCTCCCAGTTTTTTTGAAAAAAGCTGTACAATACTGATTCCAGCACACCCTTTTATGATTTCCGGCACAGCTTTTTTTAATTTTTCCCAGTCCGGCTCTGTACATTTTTCCTTTGCGCTGCTGATTGTGCAGTCCAGAAAATATACGTCTTCTTTATTTTTGATGCCGTAACTTTCTCCCACCTCATCAAACGTCTTTTCAGACACTCCGATAAAAATGAGCTTTGCCCTTTCCCCCTTATCTTCCACACAGGTATTTGTTGCAAGAGTGGTAGAAAGCGCCAGAAGCTCCGTCTCTTTTATAAATTCCTCCGGAAGCTTTTCGATCACTTTTTTGATTCCTTTTTTTAAATCTTCCCTTGTAGTAAGCGATTTTGCTCCTGCCATAATTTCTCTTTTTTCCAGATTATAAATAACGGCATCTGTATAAGTGCCTCCTGTATCAATTCCAATTCCAATCATAAAAAACCTCCAAAACTGTACTTCCTGTATTTATTTTAGCAAGTACAACCGGAGGCTTCTATTAATTATTATTCATTATTTGTAGTTTTTTTCGAATTGACACTCCAAACAAAATATGATACCTTAAACTTGTTCATAATTTTGCAGGTGCATAAAGCATAAAAGGAAACAGGTGCAATTCCTGTACAAGGCCGTTACTGTGAGTGGAGGAATCCATAAGTCAGATACTTGCCTGCAAGAGTTAATATCTTATTCTGCGGACACCGGAAAAAGACGTTTTGACGTTAGAAGTCTGCCCTGAAGCAGGCTTTTTATTTTTTTACCAAATAATATTTACGGAAACACCAGCTTCCAGTCCAGGCAGAACACGCATGAAAGGAGAAACCCATGAAAAACAAAACAGCAGCTATTATTTTTTCTCTGACTGTCACTGTACTGGCAAGCGCACTCTCTGTACAGGCAGAGGATAACAAACGTGAGACAATTACTCTCACAGACAATGTAGGACGTGAAGTAGAACTGGAATGCCCTGTGGATACAGCCGTCAGCGCACTCCGCTATAACAACGAACTGATCCGCGCTTGCGGAGCCATCGACCACATTATTTCCGTAGATTTAAATACAGCTCAGGACAGAGAATACTGGGGAATGTTTGATCCGGAGGAAGTCATCGGAAAAAGCCAAAAAGAGCTTGATTACGAAAAAATTGTAGAGCTTGATCCGGAAGTTGTAATCCTGCCTGCAAATGGCGCTTATGAAGAAGCCATCGAAAATCTGGAGCCGTTCGGAATTCCTGTTTTCATCATTTCCGGTTACGATACTGCCGATTTTGAAAATCAGGTAAAAAACATCGGAACCATGTTTGGAACAGAAGAACAGGCACAGAAATTTTATGACTACTTTGACGACAAGCTTGAATATATAAACAAACAGCTTGAAGGTGTAGAAAAAAGAAAACTTTATATGGAGGGCACATCCGACCTTACAACCATATTCCCGGGAGACCCTATGTATAACATGGTAGAATATGCTTCCGCTGACAACATTTTCTCTGTAGACTATGAAAATGTAAATAAAGGAGAGGTTGACCCGGAAGAAGTAATCGCCCGCAACCCTGATGTTATCATTAAACTGGTAACTCCCGCACAGGCAATGTCAGGTACCGGACTTTATACACCTCCTACAAAGGATGAATTTAAAACAGCATACAATTCTATCGTAACACGCGCAGGCTGGGATGAAATTACCGCCGTTAAAAACGACGACATTTATTTTATGACCCAGTTCAGTCACGGCGGAGCCGGAAAACTGGTAGGAACATGCTACATTGCAAAAATGTTATACCCTGAACTTCTCCCTGAACTGGATCCTGCAGAGGTTTTCCGTTCCTGGATGGAAGATTTCCAGGGATTCAAAAACATTGAAGGTCATTTCTACAGCGGAAAGGATTTACACAATTAATGAAACAGCCTGCTTACCATGTTCTCAATGAGTATCAAAAAAGAAAACACAGGAAATATCTACTCATCGTCTCCGGCTTTATCCTGATGTTTATTCTCGCTATCTTTTTTACAACCCTGGGAACTACAGATACCACATTCTCCGATGTTGCCGGAAGCATCTTCCGCGCTTTTACATCAGGTGGAAAAATCTTTGATAAACAGGATAAGATCATCGTACTTTTGCGCCTTCCCAGAATGGCAATGGCAATCATTGCAGGAATCGGACTTTCTTCAGCGGGAGCTGCCATGCAGGCAGCCACCCGCAATCCAATGGTGAGCCCTTTTACTATCGGAATCTCAAATGCTGCTGCATTCGGCGCTTCTCTGTCTATCGTTTTCGGAATAGGATTTTTCAGCGGCAGCCAGCTGGGCACCGTATTTAATGCATTTCTCTGGGCACTGGGCTGTATGGGACTTGTCGCTTTAATCTCCACAAAAGTAGGTATGAGCCCTTCCACCATCGTCCTTACAGGTATTGCATTAAATTATCTTTTCAGCGCCTGTACATCAACCATTGAATTTTTCGCAAATGAACACAAACTTGCAGAAGTAGTACAGTGGGCTTTTGGCTCTCTCAACGGAAGCCAGTGGCATGAAGTTCTTATTGTGACCGTCATCGTGTGCATCTGTACAGTTGGAATGTTTTATCATGCCCCGGCGTTAAATATCATTGCTGCCGGAGACGATGAGGTTGCAAAATCCCTTGGCATTCACCCGGAACGTGTACGGCTTATTGTTTGTGTAGAAGCCGCTCTTGCCACAGCTGCAGTAATCAGTTTCACAGGAGTCATCGGCTTTATCGGACTTGCAGGACCTCACATTGCACGTATTCTCATCGGAAGCGACCATAAATATATGCTTCCTTTTTCCGCTGTCATGGGCGCATTGCTGATGCTCGCTGCAGACACCATCGGAAGATTGATTCTGGCACCTGTCATGATTCCGGTAGGTATCGTAATTTCTTTTCTCGGCGTACCTATTTTTATTAATCTGATTCTCATGCAGAGAAAGGGGAATGTATAATGGCATTGCAAATAAAAGATATTTCCTTTCGGTACGGAACGAATCTTATCCTTGACAAAATAAGCTTTGAACAGAAGACAGGGCGGATTCTTGCACTTCTCGGCCCCAACGGAACAGGAAAAACAACACTTCTGAAATCCTTAAGCGGAATCCTTCAGCCTTTTGAAGGAAGCAGTCTTCTTGATGGAGAAGATATTTTAAAAATGAGTGTAAAAAAGAAATCCCGCCTGATCGCCTATGTTCCCCAAAATACCACTACAGTATTTCCGGTAAAAGTATTTGACGCCGTAATGATGGGAAGAAAACCCTTTCAGGGATTTCACACAACAAAGAAAGACGAGGAAATCGTTCTTGAGATTCTTGAATTATTTGAATTAACAAAACTGGCGTTTAAAAACACGAATGAATTAAGCGGCGGTGAACGCCAGCGTGTTTTTTTAGCCAGAGCATTATGCCAGCAGCCCCGTCTTCTTCTTTTGGATGAGCCTACCAGCAGCATGGATCTGAAAAATCAGCTGCGAACTATGAGCATGGTGCGAAAGCTTGCCGACAGCCAGGATTTAACCGTTATTGTTTCTATTCACGATATTAATCTTGCCGCAATGTACTGTGACGATTTTCTTATGCTGCGCGATCAGAAAATTTTCACCTTCGGAGAAGCAGATAAAGTTCTCACATCCCCGAACATGGAAAAAGCATACGGTGTGGAAGCTGACATGAACGTATATGACGGATATAAACACATGATCCTTAAGAAAGTATAGTTCTTTAAACGCAGATACCGAATATGGGGAAATTTTCCTTCTCCATATCCGGTATTTTTAATCCTTAAAGAATATTTCCATGTCCGCAGCTTGAAAACAGCGTCATCTTCTTCTCGCATTCCTGTTTAATCGCATCTACTGTCGGAAGAATCAAATCGGTAAGTCCCTTACCCTTTCCACTGTTAAGTTCTCTTGCTACCGCTTCTGCTGCTGCAACATTAATATCTGTAAAAATATTTACCTTACTGATTCCATCATGAATCGCTCTTCTGAAATCATCGTCTGTAAGACCGGAGCCACCGTGAAGAACAAGCGGAACCTTCACCTCACCGGCAATGGTACGGATTCTCTCAAAATCAAGCTTTGGAGGAAGTTTATAAGCACCGTGCGCATTTCCCACTGAGATGGCAAGGGCATCTACTCCTGTTCTCTCCACATAATCCTTTGCAAGAGCCGGATCTGTGAAAAAGCTGGACGGATCTGCATCTCCCTCTGCCGAATCCGGGTTATTTCCCACATGTCCAAGCTCACCCTCTATAGTCGCACCATAAGAATGGGCAATTTCTGCCATTTCCCGAACTTTTTCCACATTTACTTCATAAGGATCTGTAGAGCAGTCGTACATAATAGAAGAAAAACCAAGCTCAAGCGCCTGCAGACACGTTTCTTTCTGAAGACCGTGATCCAGATGAACCACAACAGGAACTTTGGCTTTTTTTGCCATAGGAATCAGATAATACGATACCTCTTCCAGAGAACCGTAAGGAAAAAGAACCTCTGCTGTTCCTATAATGACAGGCGACTGCGTTGCTTCTGCCGCCGCAATAATCCCTTTTGCAAGCTCAACATTTACTGCATTAAATAACCCGACTGCGTACTTCTTTTCCTTTGCAGGAAGTAACACTTCATTCATATTTGCTATCATAATACCTATCCTCCTATTTTCGTTTTTCCCATCCGGAATCAATGCGCTTCTGCACTTCCTCCAGAGGAATAATCCCTCCCAGAGCATCGTATGTCTGGACACATAAAGCACCTGTTGCTGTGGCAAGATGCAGAGCATCCTGCCAGCTTTTCCCCTTCAGAACAGCAGTCAGAAAAGCGGCTATTGTCGTATCCCCTGCGCCAATACCTGAAACCACCTTTTCCACAAGATAGCTTTTTTCAAAATACTCTCTGTCTGCCCAGGAATCTGCTATTTCCTCCCCGATTCCTCCGCCAATCTGAAGAAGACGTTCTCTGTCTGCTGTCCGGAAATATAATCCGGGCGCTCCGCATTTTATAAGAATGACTTTTGCCCCGTAAGAAAGCAGCCTGTCTGCAAGAGGCTTTACATCCTTTTCCACATCAAGAAACTTTGTTATATCTCCCCCTTTTGCACGTTTTTTCCATTCAGAATACCGCTCTCTGTCAAGCATGAGACAAAGCTCTTCCACACTCGGTACAAAGAAATCCATGTACGGCACAGCTTCTTTTAATATCTGATTCCAGTCCTGCCTGTCAGCTTCTGTATTCTCCTCAAATATTGCCATATCTACAGATATGGCCGTATCTGTTTCATGCAGCATTTTCAGAAAACGAATAAATTCTTTTCCTCCGTTCTCATATAATTTTTTCATAAGAGACGGATAACCAAAGTGAAATAAATTTGCCTTTTTTACTTTCTCAAAATCCACATCTTCCGGCATAAACACATCATTTGCTCCTGTGTGATGAAGTGCGATTCTGTCAATTCCAGGCGGTGCAAGGATGATAGAATATGATGTGCCGCAGTCTTCTCGGCTTATCATAGATTCTCCCCAGGCATCGTATTTTTCCAGAACCTCCCTGACAATCTGACCGAAAGCATCCTTCCCAGTCATGCCCATAAGCTCCACATCTGCCCCGAGAAGCTTCATTCCGACTCCGGTATTTGATACAGCGCCCCCAACGCTTATCTTTGCCGGATCCATAGCCACAAGCTGCCCAGGCCTGAATAAATCTTCTATTTCCTTTTCTTCCTTTCCTGAAAATACCGGTATGATATCAATACAGATATGCCCGGCTACAATTGCTTTTTTTTCACCCATACAGTTCCTCCTGTTATCCCCATTTCCTTCTTTATTTTTCCAGAAGATTCGTTACCATTCTCTGCGTGATCTTAAGTGCACTTTCTACATTTGTAGAAGAATCATACAGTTTTGATACCTCCCCTTCCGCCAATGCCATTGCCTCTTTATATTTTGGAAACTCTTTTACTACTCTGCCATTCATAATAACCTGATTTAAAAGATTATGATCAATGATCTTATCCGATTTCTCGGTATCTTTCTTCAGGATTTCCTCTGCTTCTTTCGAATTTGTCACTTCTTTTAAAACAGACGCCCCCTGTGAATAGCGGAATAATTCCATTTGGATTTCTCTGTCATTTGTGAGCATTTTTAAAAATTCCCACGCCATATCTTTTTGCCTGCTCTCGCTGCTGATTCCTATCAGAAGACTGTCAACTCTGGAGATATTATCTCCCATTGAACCGGCCGGCAGCGTAATACAGTCCCATTGAAAATCACTGTATTTTTTTATTTTATAAGGATATGTTTTATACGTTCTGTATTCTGCAAAAGACAGAGGCATAAAGGCCACATTACCTGCATCAAAGGTTTCCCTTGTCACTTTTTCCCCCTGATAAAGCTCATTGATCCTCTGAATAAAACGAACAGACTCCTCTGTCCTCTCCGATGTCAGATAACACTTTTTTCCCTGAGGGTCGAAAATTTTCCCATCATTGGAATACAACGCCTCCAGCCATCCGTAATTATACGTTCCAAACTGATCCAGTCGCCCATCCCCGTCTAAATCCTTTGTCACTTTTTTGCATATGCGATAAAGGTCATCCCAGCTCCAGTCCGCATCCGGCACCGGAATCCCCTCCTTCTCCAGAAGCGTTTTATTTACAAACATAAGCATCGGTACTGTCTCATAAGGAAGCGCATACTGCCTGTCATCTATTTTTCCTGCCTCCAGAGATGTTTCATAATAATCTCTGATCTCAACAGACTTATCCTCCTGAATTTCCTTATCCAGATTTTCCAGAAAGCCAAGGGACACCATATGACTGAAATCCTCAGATAAAATCATAAAGACATCCGGCGCATCTCCCTTTAATATTTTTCTGGCCAGCCATTCCTCATAATCATCCTTCGGAATCCCGCTGTAATAATGGATTTTTATTTCCGGATGCAGCTTTTCAAACTTTTTGATAGCCTTATCAATGATTACATATCCATCTGCATTTGCAACCTCCCAGTAACTGTCTCCAAACATCCCGAATTCCAGAACCTGCGGTCTTCTTATGTTTTGTCCGTAAATAACCAGACCTGCAATACAAAGAAGCGCTGCAACTAAAACAGCCATGTTCTTTTTATTTAATTTCATCTTCCCATCCTTCTCTGCACAACCCAGATAGCAAGCTGTGTTCTGTCACGTAAATCCAGCTTATTTAAAATAGTACTCAGGTAATTTCTCACCGTTCCCTCCGACAAAGCCAGCGTTTCTGAAATTTCCTTATTGGATGCCCCGTTTCCCACTTCCTCGATGATTTTCCATTCCGTCTTTGTAAGATCCTCAACCTGAGATTCCTGAATGGAAATAGTATAATCGGAGCGGGCAAGCTCTGAAAACAGCCTCAGTACCTTTGTTGCTATATCCGGATTTATCATTGCCCTTCCGCTGTAAACCACCTCGATGGCTTTCACCAGCTCTTCCATAGAAACACCTTTTAATAAGTATCCGCTTGCTCCATATTTCAAAGCGCTGTACACAAATTCATCATCATCAAAGGTTGTCAGAATAATGATTTTAATCTGCGGATAATTTTCTTTAATAATTTTTGTACATTGAACACCGTCCATCTTCGGCATACGAATGTCCATAAGAATCACATCCGGCTTTTCCTTCCGAATGCTCTGAATAACCTCCTGTCCGTTTGCCACAGCATCTGTCACACAAATATGATCTTTGCTCTCCAGCACAATCTGCAGACTCTGACGTATTAATTCCTGGTCATCCGCTATCAATACTTTAATCATAAGTCTCCCCCCATCTTATCGGTATCATGGCATCGATCAAAAATCCATCGCTGCCGTCAAAACGAACGGTTCCATTAAGAAGCTGAATCCGCTCGGTAATATGATGCGTTCCAAAACCTGCATGAATCTCCTCGCATCCGCATCCGTTATCCCGGATACTGAGGTGAATATTTTCCGCTTCTTTCTTTATAGAAATTTGAATATAGGTAGCATGTCCATGACGGATTGCATTTGTAATGCCCTCCTGTACTACTCTGTATATTGCATTTTCCTCATCCTCATCAAACTTCAGAACAGGGGCACTGCATAGAAATTCCACCTGCACACCGGAAAGAGAATTTGTATCATCCACCATTTTTCTGATTGCATTTTCCAGAGAAAACCTCTGCAGCGCATCCGGTCTCAGCTCATTTACAGAACGCCTGACCTCATCCAGTCCTTCACGCGTAACTTTTGCAAGAATCTGCAGCTGTTTTTTGGAAATATCCGGATTGCTGTCTATCGTGGCAATACACGCTTCCAGACCTGCCGAGATTCCTGTAAGCGTATGCCCCAGCGTATCGTGGATCTCTCTTGCCAGCCTGTTTCGCTCCTTTGTCTCTCCCATTTTCTCTTTCATAACGGCATATTTTTCAAGCTTAATATTGGCTTCTTTTAAATTTTCATTGGCATTGGAAAGCCTGTGATATAGTTCATTCACTTCCTCTATGGTTCCTCTCTCCTCCTGAATGGTAAAAACACAATATAAAATAAATATAATAATCGTGAGAGAAATCATAAAATTATACGCCATCAAAAGAGCCGTCTGGCTTGAGGAATCATATACCTGGATATAATCTCTGACAGAAAACAGTGGTTTCCTTGCTGATAAAAGTCCGTAATCTGTAAGTGCATAACTTACAATTCCCAGAAAAATAAACGCATACTGCCCGATTCCTCTTTTCATATGTCCTATTATATTTGCAAACGCCCATAAAAGAATCCCGTTATAATTAAAATCCAGAAGTACTACGATGAACATTCCGGCTGCCATATCCAGGCAGATCGTCACATACATCACCTTCATACTGTCCGGAAGAAGATATTCCCTTGTCATAAAAGACGCTGCCATTACAAGAAGAAAAAATGCTACCTTCTTCATCAAAAATTCCGGTGTAGCCGGAATATCTGCCACATTTTTAAGAAAATTTGCCGCTTCATAGTTCGCGCAAATAATATTGGTGGATTCCGCAATAAAAACACTTACTAAAAATGCGGAAACTGCTGTCACTGCAAACATCATATACGAGATGCTGCTTGTCTTTCCCTTTTGTTTCTCCACTATAACCACCCGTCAATATCAAATTCTTCCAAGTTTTCTTTTGTTATCATGATTACATCGATCATGATGTCTTTTTCAATCGGTTTCCCCTGAAGATACCTGTATGCCGCCTCTACTGCTGTTTTCCCTATCAGAACAGGCTGCTGGGAACTCGTCCCTTCCAGATACCCCTTTTTTATCATTTCTTTCGCATCCGGAGAACCGTCGATTCCGTAAATTAAAATTTCATCTGTCACATGATTAAGCTGAAGTCCTGCCAGCGCTCCAAGAGCAGTCGGATCGTTTCCTCCCAGAACCACATCAAACTTCAGACCTTTATTAATCACCCGGTCCATTTCCTCCATGGAAAACTCGAACTCTGATGTTGTTGTCAGTTCTTCTACTATCTTATACTCGTCATGACCTTCAATTGTATCTAAAAAGCCTTCCACTCTTTCATTTGTAGACTGAATATTATAATGCTTCATAATCAGAATGTCTGCTTTTGCTTTCTTTTTCATCATATCTTTGGCGCACTGCACTCCGGCCTGATAATTATCTGACCAGATAACAGATTCCACCATATTCTGCTCATATACCTTCGTGTCCACATTAAACACGGCAACACCGGCTTCTTTGCACATTTTAAGCCCTTCTGAGACCTCTGTCCAATCTACCGGATTTAAAAAAATAGCTGTTGCGCCTTCATCTATCATTTCTCGAATCTGTTCATTTTGCCTATCCTGATCCTGTGCTGGATCTCTTGTAATCAGAACATCCCCATTCGCCTCTATTCCTTCGCGAATACTTTCATTAAGGGCAATAAAATAAGGGTTATTCATAGTCATATATGTAGCACCGAATTTTTTGGGCTCCTGCTCCGCCTGCTTCTTTATCTGGACTCCCGGAAACGCTACCATAGCCGCCAGTACCGCGCTTCCCGTCAAAAGTCCTGCTATCTGCCTGATTTTTTGTTTCATGCGTTTCAAATCCTTTTTTATTAGAATTAGGGGCATGTATACATGCCCCTAATATTATACTACATTTCACTCTGGAAAGCATCTTGTATCTGCCTATTTTTTGTTTGTACGGAAATAGTCAATCAATACTGCCAAAAGAATTACAATACCTTTTACAACATCCTGCCAGAAAGAGTTTACATTTAACAGGTTCAATCCATTGTTCAGGATACCGATAATCAGAGCACCAATTACAGTTCCGCCAATTTTTCCGGAACCGCCTGACATGGAAGTTCCGCCTACTACTACGGCTGCAATGGCATCCATTTCTGCTCCTTCACCAGCTGTCGGCTGTCCGGAGTACATACGGGAGGCAAGAATGATACCTGCAAGACCTGCCATAACACCGGAAAAAGCATGTACAAAGAATTTTACTTTTGATACCTTAATACCGGAAAATACAGCTGCCTGTGCATTTCCGCCTACTGCGTAAATATGACGTCCCATTTTTGTGCTGTTCATGATCAATGCTGAAATAACGACAACCACGATCATAATAATAACCGGAACAGGTACCGGGCCTATGTACCCTGCACCTAAAAACTGCCATTCTTTTGTAACAACACGTACAGGAGAACCTCCTGTATATACTTTTGCAAGTCCCCTTGCCACATTCATGGTAGCCAGTGTAACAATAAACGGCGGGATTGTTGTAAGAGCAATGATACCACCATTGATACATCCGATTAAAAGACCTACCAAAACACCTACAAGAAGTGCTGCAGGAATCGGAAGACCATAACGTGCTACACATCCTGCGGAAAGAACACCTGACAGAGCAATGATAGAGCCAACGGACAAGTCGATTCCGCCCAGGATAATTACCATTGTCATACCACATGCAAGAAGCATATTGGTGGAAATCTGTCTCAGAATATTAAACATATTTTTCGGTGTCAAAAAGGAACTGCTGGTAGCTGGAAATACAGCCAGGAATATACACATAACTGCCAGGGCTACCATAATACCAAGATTTTCTTTTATAAATGCAGCGAACTTATTATCAACTGCCTTTGTGGCTTTTTTTTCAGACATTTTTTCTCCTCCTTCATGGGAAATTTATACAATTAATGAGCTGCAAGAGACATGATCGCTTCCTGCGTTACCTCTTCATGGCTGATGCTTCCGGCAATTCTACCCTCTGCCATAACATAAATCCTGTCACTCATATTAATGATTTCCGGAAGCTCCGAAGAAATCATGATAATCGAAATTCCCGTTTTAACCAGTTCATTCATAATTGCATAAATCTCAGATTTTGCACCTACATCCACACCACGGGTAGGTTCGTCCAGAATCAATATATCCGGAGCTGTCGCCAGCCATCTTCCGATAATAACTTTCTGCTGATTTCCTCCTGACAGATTTCCGATTACCTGCTCCTGAGTCGGGGTTTTTGTAGACATCATATCAATATATTTTTGTGTGATTTCTCTTTCTTTTTTGTTATCTACGAAAACTCCTTTAATAAATTGGCCTAAAACTTCAATAGTAGAATTAAATCTTACACTTTGAACTTTATAAAGTCCTTCTTTCTTTCTGTCCTCAGGAACAAGAGCAATTCCATGTTTCATAGCTTCTACCGGAGAATGTATTTCTGTCTTTTTACCTCTGATATATATATCTCCTTTGTATCCCGGTGTCAAACCGAAAATCGCTTTCATTGTTTCGCTTCGTCCCGCTCCTACAAGTCCGGCAAAACCTACAATCTCGCCGCTATGTATATTGAAACTCACGTCTTTCACCATATTTCCATCGCTGATATGCTCGCAGCGAAGAAGCTCTTCTCCCGGTGTTCCGTAATCTCGTGTGTAGTAATTGGTAAGCTCACGGCCTACCATCATGGCAATCAGATCATCTTTTGTTGTTTCTTTTACAACTCTTGTCCCTACGTACTCTCCGTCTCTCATAACGGTTACACGATCACAGATTTCCTCCAGCTCGCTCATCTTATGAGAAATATATACAATACCTACGCCTTTTGCTGTAAGAGTACGCATAATATCAAAGAGACCTGCTACTTCTTTATCAGAAATGGAGGAGGTAGGCTCATCCATTACAAGAATCTTTGAATTATAAGAAATCGCTTTCACAATCTCGACCATCTGCTGCTGAGCAATCGTCAGATCCTTTATAAGAGCTCTGGCATCTATTTTCATATCATATGCATCAAGCAAAGCCTGTGCATCTTTTGTCATTTTTGCACGGTCGGCCAGAATCCCTGAACCGGCCTCTCTTCCCAGAAAAATATTTTCCGCCACTGTCATGTGCGGTACAAGAACAAGTTCCTGATGAATGATAGAAATACCATTCTTCTGCGCATCTTTAACGCCTTTTAACTCAACCTTTTTACCTTCAATAAAAATTTCGCCTTCATCGGCAATATAAATACCACCTAAAACTTTAATCAATGTAGACTTTCCGGCACCATTTTCTCCCAGAAGTGCGTGAACTTCTCCGGAGCGCAATTCATAATCAACATTTTTCAAGGCGTATACGCCTGGAAATCTTTTATGAATATTCTTCATTTTTAACAAAACCTGTTCACTCAAATCCTCACCCTCTTTTCATTTCTTTATCCATTTCAGGGGGGATTATCCCGGCAGAGTAACTCCGCCAGGATAATCAGTTATGTGTTATTTTATTTACTTACTGCCATCCGTCTGTGCCGTATTCTTCTACGTTTTCACCTGTAATTAAGAATGTATCTACAGGATAACGGTCATCAACTTCTTTTCCGTCCATAATGTCATACATAATCTCTACAGATTTCTCTGCGATAGCTACTGGAGACTGTGCACCGGAACCTTCGATTAAAGATTCGCCGGAAGCGATTTCTGCTTTAATGTCAGGAGAACCATCAACACCATAGATTAAACATTTGCCTTTCTCAAGACCAGCTGCATTTGCTGCTGCAAGAGCACCAAGAGCTGTCGGGTCATTTCCGCCGAAAATAGCAACTACATCGCTGTGTGCCTGAAGTAAGTCTTCTGCAATACCCATAGAAACTTCAAGATTTCCTTTTGCATCCTGCTGTGCTACGATTTCAAATCCGTGTCCCTCGATTGCATCAAGGAAACCGTTTGTACGGTCTGTTACAGAGTTCATTGTCGGAGAATCGAGAACGATGATCGGGCCGCCGTCCGGACATTTCTTAACAAGGTCTTCACCACAAACTTTACCTGCATTGTAGTTATCAGATCCTGTGTAAGAAGCAACATAGCTTAAATCTGCAACTTCTGTATCGAAGTTTACAATCGGTACGCCAGCTTCTTTCAGAGCGTCAAGTGCAGGAAGGATACCTTCTGCCTCTGCCGGGTTCAGGAAAATACCATCAATGTCCTGAGCGATCATATCTTCAATCTGTGTAATCTGAAGAGATACGTCGTTTGCCGGGTCTGTGGAGATCAGCTCATCTCCGTTTGCCTCTACTGCTTCACGAATGGCTTTTTCGATTGTTACGAAAAACGGGTTTGTTCCATCCATACAGGTATAAGCAAATTTGCGAGGTTCTTTTTCCTCTGCAGAAGCCGTTACTGCTGTCCCTGCCATCATGGAAGCCACCATTGCAGTACAAAGTGCAACACTAATCATTTTCCGTTTCATATTTTATTTCCTCCTGTCAATTAAGATAGTTAAATTTTACAAAAATATCCTGACAGGAACAATTGTATTTTGTAATTATTTTCTAATTACATTTGTCATATTTTTCTTTATAACCGTTATAATACCTTTTTTCTTTATTTCCAAGTCTCTTTCCCGGCAAACAAATCAAACCAGTCACTACAGAATGTACTGCTTTCCCAGTAAAAAAATAAAAAAAACAGACCCACACATATATGCCAACTGCATAAAACATGTGTAAGATCTGTTTTTCTATTAAAGATATGTGTAGTAAACGGAACAACTGTTTAGTCTAAATGGTAAACCTCTTCCATATCAGACCAGAACTCTCCCTCCAGTTTATCCGGGAGCGGCTCCATAAGAGGTTTTACAAGATCCCACCACTTTTGCGTTGTTGGATCCGCTGCCATCTTTTCCATATCTGCCTCATAGTCATTTCCAACGTATTCAAAATAAGAAAACAGGTAATCACCTCTGTGGTAGATGGAATAATTCTGGATATTACATTCTTTAATCATTTCATTTACTCCCGGAAGAGGATTCGCATGATAGTCTTTGTATGCCTGAAGTCCTTCCGGTGTAATTTTAATCATCTGCCCAATTCTCATCATAACGGCTTCCCCCTAATAAACTTTCTGTGCTTCGTCAAACAGCGCCTGGATATTTGCAGGAGGAATATCCGGAAGAATCGCTTCATGGCTTGGAGAAATAATAAGTCCTGTTGGGAAAATTGTACGAAGCTCTTTTACTTTCTTCTGTACGTCCTCCGGCGTTCCATTTACAAGAAGATCCTGTGTGTCAACGCCGCCGCAGAAAGATACTTTATCTCCAAATTTTTCCTTTAATCCCTGAGGCTCCATGCCTGCTGCAAGCGCCTGAATAGGATGGATAATATCAACTCCTGCTTCAATTAAATCAGGGATAATATCCGCAATGGAACCGCAGGAATGATAAATTACTTTAAGGCCATAGCTGTGTGCCTGTTCTACCAGTTTTTTACATCCCGGGATAATAAAGTGGCGCACCATATCAGGAGAAAGCATAAGTCCTCTCTGGCTTCCCATATCGTTTCCAATAAGAACTGCATTGAGTCTTCCTTTTGTTGCCTCATAGAAAATTTCATTTGCCTTTAAATAAAACTCCATGATTTTTTCATCCACTGCCTCGTAAATTTCCGGATTTGCAATCATGTTCATAAGGGCATTTTCCATACCGAAGGCAGCGCATGTATCCTGGAAGTGGGCAGACCACATCATACCAAGGCATACCTTATCATCAGGTGCAAGAGCCACTCTTCTTTTACATTCTTCCACATCAATATATTTTGCAGGATCCGGCCATTGGAAAAATTCCAAGTCTTCCAGTTCTTCTGCTTCTGCGAAACAACCTGGAGTAGTAAGTGTTCTTTCTTCCGCATCTACATTTCCGTCCATATACCAGTCAAATGCCGCATAAATAGCAGAAGCATTTGGAGATTCGTAGGGAACTTCAACTGCGTAGAAATCATCTCCTACTGCAAGTTTTAATTCATGGAAATCTTTTACTCCGTAATGTTTAAATAATGCCGGCTGTGCAAAAATATCAGGCATTCCAAGCCATGCTGCCGGTCTGTCTACCGGTTCTCTGTTTACAGTGGCATAAAAACGTTCCAAACTGTTCATAATAATCTCCTTTCAAGAAACAAATTTCTGCCGCCGGCTTATGCCTGGCTTCTTTTCTGTACACTGTTGATAATAACTGCAAGGAAAATAACAAGTCCTTTGATAACGCTCTGCATATATGCGCTTACTCCAAGAAGAACCATACCATTTGCAAGGATTCCTACAAAGAGAAGACCTATAATTGTTCCGCCAAGCTTACCTTCGCCGCCCATCATATTCGTACCGCCGATAATAGCGCCTGCGATTGTATCCATCTCCCATGCGTTTGCACATGTAGGGTCACCGGAACGAACCTTTGAAGTAAGGAGAACGCCTGCAATACCACAGAGAGCGCCGGAAATAACAAACACCATTGTTTTTACTTTGTCTACATTAATACCGGAAAGTCTTGCAGACTCCTGATTTCCGCCTACTGCGTAAATAGAACGTCCGAAAGCTGTGTATTTCATTACATAAATGAAAACTGCATAAAGTACAATCATATAAACTACAAGAAGCGGAACCGGTCCGATGCTTGCAGATGCAATTTTTCCAAATGTATCAGGAAGACCTGCTACAGGACGTCCATTTGTCAATGTCTGTGCAAGACCTCTGATTGCTGTCATAAGAGCAAGGGTTACAAGGAAAGAATGAAGTTTTAATTTCGCTGTAACACCGCCTGTAATAAATCCAATGAGCGCGCCTGCTGCAATGGCAATCACAATTGCAAGAATCATAGGCATTCCCTTATTCATCATCATTGCGCCGATCACAGAACAGAAGGCAACAACAGAACCAACACTTAAATCAATGTTTCCTGTAATGATGATCATAGTCATGCCAATTGCTACAATAGACTGAATCGAAATCTGTTTCACAATTGTCATAAGGTTTGTAGGTGTGAGGAATTTATCACTTGCAATTGCAAGAACAACGCACATCAGCACCAAAAATAAATACATAATGTATTTCATTAAAAAATTTTTTAAATCAAAGGATTTTTTCTCCATGACTTTGTCCTCCCTTTATACAGCTTTCTGGCTGGTAGCATAATCCAGCAGAATATCCTGTGTCAGTTCTTTATTTTCCAGCATTCCCGTCACTCTTCCAGCTGCGAATACCACAATGTTATTTGCCACCTGAAGAACCTCCGGAAGCTCGGAAGAAATCATAATAATTCCGATTCCCTGTTTTGCCAGGTCGTTAATAAGAGCATATATCTGGTTTTTAGAACCTACGTCAATGCCTCGTGTAGGCTCATCCATAATCAGGATTTTCGGATTTGTAGCAAGCCATTTTGCAATGACAACCTTCTGCTGGTTTCCTCCGCTTAATGCTTTTGCAGCCTGATTGCCGTCACGACATTTAATGCTTAAAGATTTAATGTACTCATCCATAAGAACTACTTCTTTTTTCAGGTCAAGTCCAAGTCCTTTTTTCAGCTGCTCAAGAATCGTCATACCTACATTTGTATGTAAGTCCATATTTAAAATAAGACCTTCCTCTTTTCGATCTTCTGTGATAAAGCCGATTCCCGCTTTTTTTGCATCTCGCGGAGATTTTATTTTCACTTCTTTTCCTTCAATATAAACTTCTCCGGAATCCTTTGGATCTGCTCCGAAAAGAGCGCGGACAAATTCTGTTCTTCCCGCTCCTGCAAGACCTGTGATTCCAAGAATTTCGCCTTTATGAAGCTTTAAGTTTACATTCTGGAATTTTTTGCCGGAAGAAAAATTCTTTACTTCCAGAAGAACTTCGTCTGTGCAGCATTTTACCTGCTCTGTCACAGTCATGTTCTTGCCTACCATATTTTCAATGATGACCTGTTTTGGTGCATCTTCTATATTCAATGTTTTAATGTAATGTCCGTCTCTGTAAACAGAAATTCTGTCACAGATAATCGGAAGCTCTTCCAATCTGTGAGAAACGTAAATAATACTGATTCCCTTTGCTTTTAAATCGCGGATAATCTGAAACATATTATCAATTTCGTTATCTGATAAAGATGCTGTCGGCTCGTCCATAATCAGTACTTTCAGCTTATTTGACAACGCTTTTGCAATTTCCACCATCTGTTTCTGGGCAACGCTTAATCTTCCTACGATTGTTTCCGGTTTAATGTTCTTCACGCCCAGGCTGTCGAGAAGCTTCTGTGTCTCCTCATTCATTTTTTTCCAGTCTACTCTTGGAACTGGTCCAAGGTTATTATATAAAAGTTTTCCCATGAAAATATTTTCTGCTACGGAAACCGTATTAATCAGAGAAAATTCCTGGTATACTGCACTGATTCCAAGTGCTCTTGCATCAAAAGTAGATTTAATATTTACTTCTTTTCCATCAAGATAAACATGACCCTCATCGTTTGTGTATGCCCCTGTAATGATTTTAATTAACGTGCTTTTTCCTGCTCCATTGGCACCTACAAGGGCATGAACCTCGCCTTCCCGTACTTCCAATTCTGCATTTTCCAAAGCTGTAATTCCACCAAAACGCTTTGTGACGCCCTTCGCCTGTAACACAATATTCTGCACGTGACTTCCCTCCCTGTTTTTCTTAGTACAGGGTGCTCCAAAAGGAACACCCTGAAAAAACTGCTTTTTATTTTCTTATCCTACAAGATCCTGATGTTCGTCGATATATGTCTGGATTTCATCCATATTTTCTTTTGTATATGTATATGTAGGAATCATAACTTCTTTTTCTACATCTTCACCTTTGACAGCTTTTACTGCATTTTCTACTGCCTGGTATCCCATATCGTACGGCATCTGTGTTGTAATTGCCTGTAATGTAATATCATCAGACTGCATATCTTTTGCAAGCTCTACAGACATATCTGTTCCCATGAGAACTATATCGGATTTTCCTGCATTCTGAAGAGCCGCTGCACATCCAAGAAGGGATGTCTGATTCCAGCACCAAATCATCTGTACGTCCGGATTTGCGGTAAGAATCTGCTCTGTAATATCAAGTCCTTCTTCCTGAAGCTCCGCGTCCTGCTCGTTTACAATTTCTACTGTTCCGTCATCAATCAGCTCTTTTAACGCCTCTTTAAAACCGTCACATCTTGCAATACCGATTTCGTAGTTGCTGTCTCCGATAATCGCAAGTTTACATCCATCCGGAAAATTCTCTTTAATATAATCAACTGCGTATTTACCTGTATTTCCTCCAAGCTCTGCCGGAACAACACCTACATGACTTGTTACATCTGTATTTACTGTTGTGTTCCATGTTACTACCGGGATTCCTGCATCTTTTGTTGCTGTTTCTACAGCAGCTACAGAAGCGTCTACAGCAAGCGGAGAAATAACAAGTGCGTCTACCTGCTGTGCCATAAATGTTGCAACATTGTCAGATTCTTTAGAAATTTCGTTATCGGAAGATACGATAGAAAACTCAACTCCAAGATCTTTCGCTGCATCTTCCTGTCCTTTCATAACCTCGGCAAACCACTCGCCGGAGTTGTTCATGATAACAGAACCGATTGTGATTTTGTCTTCCGCACAAACTGTTGTTGCTCCCATTGCAAGAGAACCAAGCATTGCTGCACATAATACTACGCTTACCATTTTTCTTTTCATTTCTTATTACCTCCTGAAAATTTGTTTTCCGTTGTTTGATGAGCTTATTATAGAAAAAACCGATGAAAATATAAATTCAATATTTTCATCGGTTTGGTCTATTTTTTCACATATATATTATTATAAATATTCTTACTCCATCGGCGAACGATATTTATCTATATTCTCTGCTGTAAGAGCCTCGCAGGGATTTTTATACCAGGGCCTTAATTCTTTTCCCCGGGCAGCCCTTTCTGCACATATCAAACCATATGCCGCCTCATAATCCATAGACTGACTGGCAATTCCGTAAATCTTTCCCTCTTTTACTGCATCCTTATATTCCAAGGCATCTCCAATTCCTATAATTTTTATTTCCTCTTTTCCCTCTTTTTTAATCGCATCGTAAGCTCCCATCGCCATATTGCAGTCATGACAGTAAATCATATCAATCTCCGGATCTTTTCTTAAAAGATCAAGTGCTGCAAGCTCTGCCCGGCTTCTGCTCCATTTCGCATCTACAATCCCTACAATTTCAATATTGGGATGGGAATTCATTTCCTCCAGAAAAGCCTGCGTTCTGTAAATCTGTGGATCGCTTCCCGGAAAACCTTCAATAATTCCGATTTTCCCCTCTTCTTCACCAAAATAATCTACTGCCAGCTCCGCTGCGAGAACCGCCTCCTCCGACATGCTTCCTCCAACATAAGTAGTGATATATTCGCAGGAAAAAGGATCCAGCTTCATATTCAGATTAACGACAGGAATCCCGGCGTCTCTTGCTTCACGAAGAACATTCAGAAAAGATTTTGCATCTACAGGACAGAGAATAATGGAATCCACCTGTTTATCAATCATTTCCCGAAGCTGCTCCTCCTGTTTGTCCGCATCCCAGTCTGCATAATAAAATTCCACTTCATAAGAATCCGACTGTTCTGCAATCTCCTGCATCTTTCCTGCAAGACCTTTCTGATAAGAGGCCAGTTCCGATGCCATAGAAATGCCGATTATCACCTTTTCCTCTTCCTGTCCTTTTCCCTGCACACACAGAGGCAGGCTGCCGGACAAAAGAACGGCTGCTGTTGCCGCTGCTATTCGTTTCATTCTCCTCATGGTTTTTCCCCCTTGATAAAAGGCAGGGTATATTCCACCGTTGTACCCTCTCCCATTTTACTGCTGTATTTCAGCCCATATTCCTGACCAAAACGCAGGCGGATTCTCTCGTTTACATTACGTACGCCGATTCCGGAACCACTGATATTTTCCGGTTCCACCTCATCAGACAAAATTTTATTGCATACTTCCTCACTCATTCCGCAGCCATCATCCTTTACAAAAATTTTAAGATATTCATCCTGCCGAAAGGCTTCTATGGAAATATGACCGGTTCCCCGCTTCTTTTTGATTCCATGATAAATACAGTTTTCCACAATAGGCTGTAAAATCAGTTTGATGATTCCACAACTCTCCACCTCAGGCTGCGCAGAAATCTCATACGTAAACTTATCCGCATATCTCATACTCTGAATAATAAGATAATTTTCCACATGCTCCAGCTCTTTTTTTAGAAGTATTTCCTCGTTTCCTTTATTAAGCGAAATGCGGAAGAGCCTTGCCAGCGCCTCTGTCATAGGCACGATATTGGAATCATTCGTCTCTGCCATCCATATAATAGAATCTAGGGTATTATAAAGAAAATGCGGATTAATCTGAGCCTGCAGAGCCTGAAGCTCATATTTTCTCTTATCCTCCTGCTCAGCAAGAACCTGTCCTTTCAAATTCTCAATACGCTCCAGCATCTCATTGAAATTTCTTGCAAGTTTTCCAAGCTCATCGTCACTTTCCACCTTTACCTGCTGATTCATATTTTCAATGCTGACTCGTGCCATATGGCGCTGAAGACGCTTCAAAGGATTAATAATGTCTGTCAGAATCTTATTTAACGCCAGAAGAGTCACAAAAAGGGAAATCCCAACTGCAGCCATGATGATAAAATTCACATCTGTAAGCTCTGCTGTCACTTCTTTTAAAGGAACAAGGTTCAAAAAAGTCAAACCGGTATCTACCACTGTTTTTTTCGCAGCAATATAAGAAACACCGTCTGCTTCTACCTTAAACTCTCCGTCTTTTTCTTCCTCCATACCTGTCTGCAAGGCTTCCAGATTTTTTTTATCCAAAAGATTAAACCTTTTATTCCCGTTTTTTTGCTGGTAAAGAGGCTCCATATCTTCGTTCAGAATATAAAAGAATCCTCTCTGCCCTGCGGTTCCCGCTTCGCATATTTCCGTAAGTTTATTAAAATTCAGATCAATTAAGATAACCCCCAGAAAAGAACCGTCCTCCCAGCTCTGTATGACTCTGCTCAAAGAAAAGCTTTTTTCATTTCCCCCAGCGAGAAATTCATGTCTGTTTGGTCCTGTAAGTACTGCATTCTGCGGATTTTCCACAGCTTTTTTATACCAAGGAAGCTCAGAATAATCCATCATTACATTCCGATAGCTATCCATTGTCTTGTGAAAAAGAAGCCCTTTTTTCCCAAAGATCATGATAGAAGAAATATCCGATCTTGTAAGAAGAATATCATTAAAGGTCTGGGAGCTCATCTCATACTCCCACATATTTTCAAGAACAGAAAGATTATTTTGTCCTTCCTCCTGCTCAATCGCGCTTGCCAGATAATTCTGAAGATAGTAATTATAATTTACATCTTTTGCAATGGAATCAATTTCTTCTATATAAGTACCGATGTATTCTCCCATATTATTCAGATTCTTCTGAGAGTAGGAAATCTGTTCTCTTACTGCCCTCTGCCGGAACACAGTATAAAAGATTCCCAGAATAAGAAGCATGGTTGCCGCAATGAGCACCGTAATCTGAAGAAACGCTTTATTTTTCAATCCTTTTTCTCTATGACGTTTCATCTTTTCACTCCTTTAACCGGAAATCTGACGGAGACATTCCTGTATATTTCTTAAAAGATACGCTGAAATAATGAGGGTTTGCAAAACCTGTCTCATATGCTATTTCATAAGTTTTCATATCTGTTGTACGGAGAAGCTCCATAGATTTTTCCATTCGCACATCTGTAAGATATTTCACAAAGTTCGTGCCTGCCTCTTTCTTAAAAAGTCCGCTTAAATATCCTGTGCTTACACAGGCAAACTCCGCCGCAGAGGAAAGGGAAAGCTCCGGGTCTTTATAATTCTGATTTACAAACTCCTTCACTTTCTCAATAATCTGTATACTGCTGTTTGTCTGGACAGCCTCCATCTCTTTTTTGATTTTGCATGCAAAAGAAAAGAGACGTTCTTCCACTACCTCCGGCGTTCCCAACCGGTCTATATCTCGGAAAAAGGAAAATCCATCATTCCAGATTTCCTCCGCCACCTCTTTCAAATCTGAAAGTTCCCGGAGAAGAGAAGTGACTGCTTCTATGTAAATCATTTTCATATTGATGCCGGAAAGGCTGCGACCGCTGTTTCCCGCATATACAATATCGCACACTGCTTCTCTGATGTCTTTCTCTTCCTGAAACTTAATCGCCTTCGTTAAAGATTTTGTTTCTTTCAGCGGATAATAAAAAGATTTTTCTAAATAGTCAAGGTCTCTGATGTCATACACGTTGTTTGTCCCCAGGGAAAATTTACATTCTGCTGCTCTTCTGGCGCTTAAATAAGAAGCATGAAGCTCCTCCGCGCTCTCTGCCACAGAGCCGTTCCCACATGTTGTCTCAATTTTCAGGTTATTATAAATGGCTTTCTGGATTACACAGAGCGTCTGATACACAATGTCTCTTGCATCCTCTCCCAAAACACAACACCGGAAAAGAATCACAAGACGACCTTTTGAATCTTCAAATGCATAATGCTCCTGTCCCACACACTCTGCCGTAATGTTTTTTGCCGCAAAAAGATACAGATCATAATCCTCTGGAGAAAACCGGCTCATCTCTAAATCTACTGTCGTGACAATAAAAGATCCTTCTGTGAGATGTATCCCAAGTCCCTCGCACCGCTCCAGATACTTCGAGATATGTACGTTTTCCATACATACAATCCGGTTCAGCATGGAAAGACGAAGAGCCGGAAGACTTTGCTGAAGCTGCTTTTTCATGGAAGCAACGTATTCTTTTTCTTTATTTTCAATATGAAGCGCCTCACATATTTTTTTCATTTTTTTATAAAGAGTCTCTGCTCCCACAGGCTTTAATATGTAATTTTTCACCCCAAGATCAACGGACTGCTGAGCATATTCAAAATCCTCATACCCAGTTAAAATGACTACATGAATCTGCGGAAATTCTTTTGCAAGAACCTCTGACAATTCAAGTCCCGTCATAAAAGGCATAGCAATGTCCGTAAGCACAAGGTCCACCTTGTTATTCCTGATAATTTCCAGGGCTTCCACCCCATCCTCCGCCATAAAAATTCTGGAAAAACCCAGAGAGCCCCAGTCAATGATTCTTTTTACCCCATTTCGAATCAGAGGCTCATCGTCTGCTATTAATAATGTGTACATAAAACCCCCCTCTTATTTTTTGTGCCAATATACAATGTCTGTTTATTATCTTAACACATTTTAAAAGACCAGAGCAATGGAGATATTCTTCATTTTCTCACAGCTGAACTTCTCAGTTACATCATTATCAATATATGCTATAATATTCTTTATCAAAACGATTTCAAAATGGATTTTATGCAAAGGAGACCACACATGACAAAAACTGAATTTAAAGACTTAACCAAAAACCTACTCCTTTTAGACGGAGCCACAGGCTCTAATCTCATGGCCGCTGGAATGCCCCGTGGCGTTTGTACAGAAACCTGGGTTCTGAATCACAAAGAAATTCTGCAGAAGCTTCAAAAAGCTTACATTGATGCCGGAAGCAGAATTATTTATGCCCCTACCTTCGGCGCAAACCGTATTAACTTAAAATTGCACCATCTGGAAGACAAAATAAAAGAAATGAATTATGAGCTGGTTGCCATTGCGAAAGAATCCGCCAATGGACAGGCTTTTATCGCAGGTGACATTACGACTACAGGAAAAATGATGACTCCTTCCGGAGATTTGACTTACGAAGAAGCTTTTGAAGTATATGAAGAACAGATTTCTTTTCTGAGAGACGCAGGAGTTGATATGATTATCGCAGAAACGATGATTAATATAGAAGAAACTCTCGCTGCGGTTGATGCCGCCTCTCAGGTATGCGAGCTCCCTATTCTCTGTACAATGACAGTGGAAGCAGACGGAAGTATTTTCAGCGGCGGAAATGCAGTGGAAGCCGCACTGGCTTTAGAAAGCGCTGGTGCTTCCGCAGTTGGCATCAACTGCTCTGTAGGACCGGATCAGCTTGTTTCGGTTGTACGAAATATAAAAGAAGCAGTATCGATTCCAGTTATTGCAAAACCAAACGCAGGAATGCCTCTGATTGACGAACAGGGCAATGCTGTTTACAATATGACTCCGGCTGAATTTGCAAAACACATGAAGGTACTCGTAGAAAACGGTACCTCCATTATCGGCGGCTGCTGCGGAACAACACCGGCATATATCCGGGCAGTGGCAGAGGAACTGGGAATATATGCAGGACACTAATATCCTGTAAATTCAATTTTGCAGAAATACTCCTTTATCTCCGTATCTCAGACAGATAAACCTACTGCAGTTCTTCCGCCGCAAATACATAATATCCTTCATAGTAGTAACTATGGTCGATGCCCTTCATATAAATTTCCCTGTCATTTACATGAGATGTCAGGGCATTTTTCAAAAGAAATTTAATTTCAATATCTTTAATCGGGCTTCGTTCCATCGCAAGAAGATAATCTTCTTTATCCACCCTGCTCCAGTCAACTACATATCCAATTTCTTTTTTCAGCATTAAATCAAGCCATATTCTTGCGCTTCTTCCATTGCCTTCCCTGAACGGGTGAGCAACATTCATTTCCACGTACTTTTCGACAATCTCATCAAAAGTTGACTGGGGCATTTTATCGATACTCTGCAGCGCCGCTTCCAGATACATCAGTGGCGCAAATCTGAAATTTCCTTTTGAAAGATTGACTTTACGCAATTCGCCTGCAAAATCATAAATCTCATCAAAAAGATATTTATGAATGGCTGTAAGACTTTCATATGTGCCCGGCTCCAGTTTTTCAAGAAAACCTGTTTCAAACATTTCAATAGCTTTTTTCTTACTGATTTTCTCTTCTGCTCTTGCCAGTTCTGCAGAGTCTGCAATACCCAGTTTATTTTCAAGCATACCTTACCTCTCATTTTCAGACATTTTTGGCTTCAACATTTATTATAAGTATACCACATTACAGGCAGAGCGCATACGCCCGAAAACTATTTCCTCTGTATAAATTTCATCCCGTACATAGGGCCGAACCGGCTGTAGCTCTGCTCTATTTCTACTGTGTAGTATTCTCCGTCCATCATAATTTCCATCATTTTTCCCCTGGAAATAAACTCCAATGTTCTTCTGTTTTTTCCACAGTAATCTGCAATCTGAGCCGCAAATTCATCTACTGTCTTCGGAGCTTCCTCGAGATCCACAAGGAGAACTCTCGTTTTTACAGACTTTTTATTAAGCTTTTTTGACATTATCCACACTCTTCTGTAATCCCAGATGAGAAATCCACCAATTACCACTGCGTCCAGCAGAAAAATCATTCGCACAGGCGTCCTGTCTGCAAGAGCAACTCCGGCAAGGAAAAACAGCGGCATAAAGTTCATGATTGTGTATACTCCTGCAGTGCCTTTCAGACAATATTTCCACAATCCGTCCTCCTTCGGCTCTTTCACTATATAAAAAGCAAAAAAGAGAACGCCCGCTGCCGCATATCCCAAAAGTATCAGCCCAAAGTACGGCATGATTGTTTCTGCAAATCCCCTGTCTTTTTGGAGTCCTATGTAAATTACATTTACGATAAATAAAACCACACCCATACAAATCCCATATTTCAAAATCTCTTTTTTCTCCTCTGTAAGCTTCTTCATAGCGCTCCCTCCTTGATTTTTTCCCGCAGCTCCTTCAAGTACTTCCTGGAGATATATGTTTTTTCTCCGTTTGCAAACTCCGCCATCATCATTCCACCCATCAGAGGGCGATATTCCTTTACTTTTTCCATATTTAAAATCACGGATTTGGAAATCCGGACAAAGCTTTGCGGCAATTCTTCTTTCAGCAGATACAGTCTCTGTTTCGTTGTGTATGTTTCTTTTTCTGTATGAATATGCTGAACGTCCTGAATGCTTTCAATGTACAGAACCTCTTTCACAGAAAGCCGGCATATGTCTTTTCCCCTCTGACACATAAGAATTCCCCGGCGAAACTGCTCCAGCTCCAGATACCTGCCGAGACTTTTAATCTCCCTGTCTTCCTTATGTACAAAAAGCTCTGCTCTCTCTTCTTCTTCCGGGGCAATCACTTTTATTTTTGTTTTCATCTCGTCGTCCCTCCTTGTGTTTCCATTATATAAAGTCTGAAGAAAATAGTCTATAAAAAACGGTAAGCGGTCTGTTTCCATGCGGCAAGTGGTTGTCATATGTATAATATATGTGCCCGCATCCTCGAAAAGTCAAAAAAACCGCCCTTTCGGTTTTACCCGAAAGAGCGGTATTTTCAAAAGGGATTAGATTTTCTTTGCTTATTTACAAAGCTTTTTAAATTCGTCAGCTACAAACTGTACTTTTGTTCCGATGATTACCTGAACAGCAGTTTTGCTTGGACGGATAACGCCTGCTACACCTGCAGATTTGATTTTCTTCTCATCTACCTGTGTGTAGTCTTTGATTTCCAGGCGAAGTCTTGTAATACAGTTGTCAACAGATGTTACGTTTCCTTTTCCGCCAACACCTTCCAGAACGATTTTTGCAATCTCTGTGAAGTTGTCGTTAGAAAGAGTTACTTTTGTTTCGTCCATATCGTCATCTTCACGTCCCGGTGTCTTCATATCAAATTTCACGATAACGAAACGGAAAACAAGGTAATAAATAACTGCAACTACAAGACCGATCGGAATCAGCATAAGCGGATTTTCTGCAAACGGAGCCTTAAAGCTCAGGAACCAGTCAATGAAACCGGCACTGAAGTTGAATCCTGCTCGCACAGGAAGCGCAGCTACAACTGCCATAGAAATACCTGTCAGTACTGCATGGATACCGTAAAGTGCTGGTGCAAGGAACATGAAAGAGAATTCCAGAGGCTCTGTAACACCGTTGAAGAAAGAAGCGATAGCTGCGGAAAGAAGAAGACCTGCTGCCACTTTTTTCTTTGTGTCTTTTGCTGTGTGGTACATAGCAAGAGCTGCTGCCGGAAGACCGAACATCATAACCGGGAAGAAACCGGACATGTACATACCAGTCTGTCCAAGGATACCGCCTTCTGCGTTGCCCCAGAATTTCGCAATATCATTGATTCCTGCAACGTCAAACCAGAATACGGAGTTCAGTGCGTGGTGCAGACCGAACGGGATAAGCAAACGGTTGAAGAAACCGTAAATACCAGCACCTACCGGTCCAAGGTTCATAATGAACTCACCTAATGCAACAAGTGCATTGTAAACGATTGGCCATACAAAGAACAGAACAAAGCTGGATACAAGGGATGCACCTGCTGTAACGATGGCAACACATCTCTTTCCACTGAAGAAGGAGAATGCATCCGGAAGTTTTGTGTTCTTAAATTTGTTGTAGCAAGCTGCTGCAATAAGACCACAAAGAATACCGATGAACTGTGTCTGTGTTTTTGCAAATGCAGGGTCAACTTCTTCTACTGCTGTTTTTGTAAGCATAGATACAACGCTTGTAGAAAGAAGTGTAGTTGTCATGATCCAGGAAACAAGTCCTGCAAGACCTGCTGTACCGTCGTTGTCATCGGACATACCAACAGCAACACCGATAGCGAAAAGAATTGGCATCTGGTCAATCAGACATCCGCCGCCTTTTAATAAGAATGCTGCGATTACATTGTTTGCACCCCAGCCAGTAGGGTCGATCCAGTAACCGATTCCCTGAAGAATAGCTGCAACCGGAAGACAAGCAACCGGAAGCATAAGAGATTTACCCAATCTCTGAAGATACTTCATCATAATTTGATTTCCTCCTCTTTCCTTCTCTTAATCCCTTTTTTCAAACACAATGAAGACTGCAAAACACCCCTCATCATTTATTTTATACCGGAGAGACCGGTCTAAAATCCATTATTATTTTGCTTTGATTCTTACTACGTCATCACCCGGCTCTACATCTTTTCCGGAAAGAGCCTCTACAGATGCGTAATCGTCTGTATTGCATACAAGTACAGGTGTAATAATGTCAAAGCCTTCGCTCTTTAAGAACTCAAGGTCGGCTTCCAGCATTAAATCGCCTTTTTTCACTTTATCTCCGGCCTGCACATGTGCTTTGAATCCTTTTCCTTTTAAGCTTACTGTATCAAGACCTACGTGAACAAGAATTTCTGCTCCGTTTGATGCGTTTAAGCTTACTGCATGAAGCGTATCAAATACCATTGCAATCTCTCCGTCTGCCGGTGCATAAATTTTTCCTTCTGACGGGATAACTGCAACACCCTGTCCAAGCATTCCGGAATTAAAGGTCGGGTCGTTTACTTCTTTTAAGTCTACCGCCTTTCCCTTTGCCGGTGAACCCAGCATATATCCGTCATCCTGTTTTTTCTTAAGAAAACCAAACATTCTCTCTCCTCCTTATTTATAGTCAAAATAATCAACAAACGTCATACGGCTTATCGCCTCTTTTTCTGTGAGATACCGGTTGCCGGCAAGCGCCTTTGATTTCGCTCCGCTGGCATCTACATACACTTTCTGTCCGTCTATTACAGTCTCACATAAAACGTATGTGTCCCCGTCTGTCCACTGGCTGTTCCATGTTCCCATCACCACATGAGATTCAATCCCCGCTCTCCTGCAAAGCTCGGAAAAAATCTTTCCGTATCCCAGGATACTTGCTTTTTTTCCGTTCAGAGCAGCCAGATGGTTATAAGGATATACCTGCTCCAGCATATCTCCCATATCGTCAAGCTCCTGAGCCTTCTGTGCGGCATCATCTGCAAGCTTCACGTTTTCGTCCAGCCATTTGCGGAAATAGTCAGCAGTTGTTTTATCTCCTGCATTCTCCGGTATTCCGGCGATGATCTCATCCATGACTTTTTCTGTTTCTTCCTGCATTTCACGGATTTTCTTTACTTTTTCCTCATCATTTACAGAAAAACCTTTCTGTATTTCCTCTATATTGATAAGTGTTCCGTCATCTGCAAACTGTCCGAAAAGCTCAATCCCTTCCGCACAGGATAAAAACAGCACAACCTTTGCTATTTTCTGATCCACCAGGCGAAACGGATCTTTATCTTTGTGGAAAACATAAACTCCATCCTCTGTCATGGGAATATCTACAAATCCGTAAAAATAATTATTTCCTTCATATTCCAGAGCAGTAAGAATACGCTGGTATTCTTTTCCGCTTAGAGGATTTGGCAGAGTCAGGACTCCGCCCTCCAGATTTTCCATTTTCTGTCTCAGAAATTCATAATCCTCATATTCTCTCTGTGTAAGCTGACCGGAATAGTACTTATTTTCTTCAATCGCTTCCCCTCTCGGAGCATCCTTAAGGGTATCAAACACAGACTGAGAAGTTGCATTTTTTCTTTGTAATCCCAGAAATGCCAGGAGAACAATTGCAGCAAGAGCAATTATAACCGAGGCCTTTTTATGCTCACGAATATACTTCATGCCTTACTCCTATTCCATTTCTCTGATAATCTTACGAAGCTTTAAAATCATAGACGGAGCTACGGAAAGCTCGTCTACTCCCATCTTTACAAATGTTTCTGTAAGCTCCGGATCTGCTCCCAGCTCGCCGCAGATTCCAGCCCATTTTCCTTCTTTATGCGCATTATCAACGACCATTTTGATCATTCGAAGGATTGCCTTGTGATGCGGTTTGTAAAACGGATCCAGTTTTTCATTCTGACGGTCGATCGCAAGTGTGTACTGCGTCAGATCGTTTGTTCCAATGCTGAAGAAATCCACCATTTTTGCAAGATCATCGCTGATCATAACAGCAGCCGGTGTCTCGATCATAACACCTTCTTCTACATCCTTATACGGAATTCCCGCTTCCTTCAGTTCCTGCTTCACTTCACAAACAATCTGCTGAATCTGCTCCACTTCCTCAACAGAAGTAATCATCGGATACATGATGGACAGATTTCCGTATGCGGAAGCACGGAACAGCGCGCGAAGCTGAACCTTGAAAATTTCAGGCTGTGTCAGACAGATACGGATTGCTCTGTATCCAAGAGCAGGATTTTCCTCCTGCGGAATCTGAAGGTAATCCGCCTGCTTGTCCGCTCCGATATCCAGGGTACGGATAATGACTTTTTTGCCAGCCATATTCTGTACTGCCTGTCTGTATGCCTGAAACTGCTCTTCTTCTCCCGGAAGCTCATTTCTTCCAATGTAGAGGAACTCACTTCTGAAAAGGCCGATTCCTCCCGCGTCGTTTTCAAGAACGTATCCCATATCAGAAACACTTCCGATATTTGCAAAAAGCTTAATTGTTTTTCCGCTCTTTGTCACATTCTCTTTTCCTTTTAAGGTTTGAAGAAGCGCACGTTTTTCTTTTTCCTCTTCAATTTTTGTCTGAATCGAAGTTTTCACTTCTTCTGTCGGCTCTATATAAAATTCCCCTGTAAATCCGTCTACCGCGCCTTCCACGCCTGTAGTAAGGGTCTCAAGATCCATATCCACACCGATCAGCGCCGGAATATTCATCATACGGGCAAGAATCGCTGTATGTGAGTTTGCAGAACCGTGCACGGTAACAAAAGCAAGAATTTTATCTTTGTCCATCTGAACCGTCTCGCTTGGAGAAAGGTCATCTGCCACAACAATCACAGGCTCTTCCAGATCAATGCCGTCTCCGCCGTGTCCGGAGAGATTTTTTACAAGGCGCTTTGAAATATCTTTAATATCTGCAGCTCTTGCTTTCATATAATCATCATCCATACTTGCGAACATTTCGGAAAAATTATCACCTGTGGAGGCAACTGCATATTCTGCATTTACCATCTCTGTTGTAATAATATTTTCGATGGACTCGCTGTAATCCTCGTCCTCAAGCATCATCTGATGCACTTCGAAAATAGCAGCGCTGGCTTCCCCTACTTCTTTTACAGCCTTTTCATAAAGCTTCTGAAGCTGCTCCTGTGATGCTGCAACTGCAGCCTTCACTCTCTGAATCTCAGCCTGCGTATCTTCAATTTTTGTTCTTTTTACAATGTAATCATCTTTTTTCAGCACGGAAATCTTTCCCATTGCGATTCCCTTGTAAACTGATTTCCCTTTCAAACACTGCATGTTTTTCCCTGCCGTTTCTTATGATTTTCAAACTTATTCCGTTAATAATTACAGATTTTCTTCGAAAAATGCTTTGATTCCCTGGAAAGCTGTCTCTTCGTCGCTTCCCTCAACCTGAACCTCTACTGTGTTGCCGCATTTTACTGCAAGTCCCATAAGAGCCATTAATCTTGTTACATCAACGCTTTTTCCGTCTTTTGTCAGTGTGATCTTGCTCTCGTATTTCTTTGCCTCTTTTGCAAGGATACCTGCCGGTCTTGCGTGGATTCCCAGTTCATCTTTTATTGTGTACTCAAAGCTTTTCATTTTAAAATTCTCCCTTCATTAGATAAAAATTAATATATTTCAACTGATACCTGCGCCTGAAGCGCAGCAAAGCTGAACTCTCTCTTTTCATTATGACGCAATCATCCTCTGGATATGTATGGCAAGAAATCCTGTCTCCTCCGGCAGAAGCTTCTTCTGAAGCGCCGTTTCCATATTTCCGCATATTTGCTCTGCGATTTTCAATGCTTTCGGATATTTATTTTTCACAAAATCATTTAAATCCACATTGACAGCTTCTCCTGTCTTCGCCCGCACAGCCATGTAATATAAGTGGCTCATAAGGCGAATATAGTTCAGAGATTCCTTTTGAAGCTCCCTGCCTCCCATCTTCTCTATGGTCTGCATACTTTCATCTATAATCTGCGTTGTTTTTAACGTATCAGATACCTGCTCATTGGAAAGTCCGGAGTGAATGTGAAGGGCAATAAAGCCGGCTTCATCATCCGAAATACGGTAGCCTGTCATCTTTTCTATGATTTTTCTGCTCTCCATTGCAACGGCATACTCTTTTCCAAAAAGAATCTTAATATCCGGAATAAAAGGATTGGGAAGAAAAATATTATCTTTCTCCCTTTTCACAGCAAAAGCAATATGATCTGCCAGCGGAAGCAGAATATCCCCGTTCACCGAATCAAATACCTTTTCCGCTTCTGCAATGATTTTTCCTGCAGTCTCAATATAAACAGGATCGATGGTATTTACCATATTTATAGCCGAACTGCTTTCTTCTCTTGCCACCGGTGTATACACCTGGATTTCTTCCCTGGGGTCTATCCTGTCTCCTGCCTTTTTTCCAAATCCAATCCCTTTTCCCAAAAGAATTCTTTCACTTCCGCTGTCTTTTTCTTTTGCTAAAAGTGCATTATTATTTAAAATTTTCAAAATGCAGTACATATACAACTCCTATATTATGGAATAAAAAAGGCATAAACTTACCCCGTTTTAATCATACATCTTATGAATAAAACCGGATAGCTTATGCCTGCATCATCAGTAACACACTATCAACGATTATGATTTCACTTAAATATGAATCTATATACACTATATAGCATTTTACCATTGGTCGTCAAGCTACACTTTTACCTAAATTGTGTCGAATTTTTTATGCACTTTTACCTATGGAAAGGTTTTCTATAGCTTTCACTACATTTTCCGAAAAAATCCTGTGACCTTCCTCTGTAAAATGGACACCATCATAAGCAAGAGGGATGTTCCATTCTCCCGCATCTGCAAAATCAATTCCGAGTTTTTTTGAAATCGCTCTATAAAAATCCGACAGTCTGTGCGTCTCCCAACAAAGCTTTTCGCTTTCCACCCAAGCCCCCTGTTTCACAGGCACAGGGGAAATCAAAAAAATAGATATTCTACTTTCTTCTGCTTTTTGTTTGATACTATTTAAAAATGTCTCCATGCGAAAAACAACTTCTTCCGCCATATTTCTTTCATTTTCCAGAAAATCATTTGTCCCAAGCATAATCCAAAGAGAAACCCTCTCCGACTCCTGTATCCAAACCTCCATCTGCTCTCTTACACATTGAAACTGCGCTTCATATCTCGGAATCTTCCGTCCGCATAACCCGTAATTTTTTACAGAAATCCCTGTTTTCGCTTCTACAAGAGCTGTCCATCGTTCTTTCTCTGAGTATCGACCGCCCCCAGGCACGCAGGGGTCATATCCATACGTATTCGAGTCCCCGTAACATACAATCATGTTGTCTTCATTTTTCTGCATACAAAAACTTATCATTTTTTACTCTGACCCTTGCCTGCTGTGCCAGTTATTGTATTAGACTGATGGCGTAATGCCGCCAAAGTATTTCCATGACGGGCTTCTTTCAGTTTTTGATCATTTTCCTGATAATATTTATACAAAATATCAAGAATCAAAAGTATAGGAAACTGAGGTGAAATAATATTTCCGTAATTAAGATTCTGACGGGCAGCAGTCAAAACAACCTCATCGCAAAAACTATGATATTCTCCTCTGTTATATGCTGTAATCAATATGGTTCGCGCTCCATTAATGTGTGCCTGTTTTAAAGAATCCAGTACGGATTCTGTCTCTCCGCTGATACTGATTCCTATCGCTATGCTGTTTTCTGTCAAAAGGGAAGCATTCATACGCATTAAATCGCTGTCCTCCAATGCTGTGATATCCAATCCCAGGCGCATAAAACGATTCTGCATTTCACGGGCAGCAAGACCGGAACTTCCTTTTCCATACACAAACACTCTGGAACCGTCTACCATATAACTTGCAATCCTTTTAAATTGTTCTTCCTCTGCAAGATTATAACTTTTATTCAGAATTTCCTGATAAGCCTCAAAAACAGTTCTTACCTGATCTGTAATAACCTTGTCTGTACCATTAAAAGATTCTTTATATCGGTAAATAAATTCCCTGTACCCTTTAAATCCACATCTCTTTGCAAAACGGGATAACGTTGCCTCCGATACAAAAAGATACTCAGATATATTCTTGGAAGAAAAATCCATCTTTGTTTTATTTTTAATAAAAAAATCCGCAACTGTTTTTTCCAAAGAGGACATATTTTCATAATGGCTTTCAATTATCGGTATTACTGTTTTTTCGTAATATTTCATTTGCTGATCTCTTACCTTTCTGTTTATTTCTGTAATTATAAAAGGCTCCAAGCATACCCGCGTTATTTTCATATTCAGCAAATGTCAATGTAGTCTTTTCCGCAATACCCGATACTAAATATTTATTCAATGTTTTTATCAGCAATGGTTTCCAATACTCTCTCCGGGACATGATTCCTCCTCCCAGAATCACTACTTCCGGATTCAATACATAGCAAATATTTGCTATTCCTTTTCCTAGTATATCTGCCATTTCTTCTATCGCATGAATGCACTCCGTATCTCCTGCCATAGCCTTATCAAATATTATTTTACCATTTAATGCTCCTGGCTGCAATTTCTTTTGCTTTTCCACTTTTTCCACAAGACTTTTGCTGGCTGCCGTATCCTGAAATATTCCGTCAGGAAGATACATATATCCCACTTCACATGCACTGTTACTGAATCCATGAAAAATTTCTTTATTTATAACAATACATCCTCCGATTCCTGTTCCTATTGTCAGGCACACGCAAATCCTCGCATTCTTTCCTGCTCCGCTCATGCTTTCCGCAAGTCCTGCACAATTTACATCATTTTCAACTTCACATGGAATATGAAATTCTTCTTCTAAAATATCTTTTATTTTTGTTCCCGTCCATTCCGGAATTAACGGAGAAGAATAAAAAATTTCTCCTTTTTCAGGATCCACCATTCCTGCAGTAGATACAGCAATGCCTTCTGCTTCCGGAAATTCTTCCAGACATTCTCCTGTCAGTTTTTTAATACATTCCATGATACCCGGACCTTTTCGTTCACCTGCTTTTGTAGGTGTCTCTTTTTTTATAAGAAAATTCTCATTTTCATCTATAACACCGTACTTAATAGCAGTCCCTCCAATATCAATACATATATATTTTTTCATTTTCCTTCTCCTATCCTCGGTATAAATGTCCGAACAATTAAGTTAGGTTTATTATATTCAAAACCGATTATTCTTTCAATATGTTTTATTATATTAGAAAGTTCTTTCTTTATTTGTTCTATTTGCACAATTAATTCTTGATAATCGCATTTTTATTTTAGTGCTTTTTCCCAAGTGCTGAAAGTGCTTTCTATTTTTCAAAATCTATTGAAATTACTTTTCTTAAGCATATAATATTTATTAAAGATACCTAACAGGTATAGAAATATTCAGGAGACTATATTTAACGAAAGGACATAGGTACATAATTATGAATTCAAAAATTGAAAAACTGAAGGGGCATTTGATTGTTTCCTGTCAGGCGCTTCCGGAGGAGCCTCTGCACTCTTCATATATTATGGGCCGCATGGCAGCCGCCGCTTATGAAGGCGGAGCTTACGGTATTCGAGCCAATACATGTGAAGACATTCAGGAAATCCGAAACAATGTAGATCTTCCTGTTATTGGTATTATAAAAAAAGAATACCCTGACAGCTCTGTATACATTACTCCCACTTTAAAAGAAATAGACAGGCTCATGGAAATAAAACCGGAAATTATAGCATTAGACGCAACGAACAGAATCCGCCCCGGCAATACTTCTCTTGATGATTTTTTTATGGAAGCAAAGCAAAAATATCCGGAACAGCTCTGGATGGCAGATTGTTCTACTATAGAAGAAGCTATACATGCAGATCGTCTCGGTTTTGATTTTATTGGAACGACACTTGTGGGATATACTGAAGAAAGTAAGAATCTTAAAATTGAAGAAAATGATTTTTATATTATAAAAGAAATTCTTCGCAATGTTTCTCATCCTGTCATTGCAGAAGGAAATATTGATACTCCTCAAAAAGCCAAAAGAGTAATACAGCTGGGATGTTTCAGTGTTGTTGTAGGTTCTATTATTACACGGCCGCAGCTGATCACTAGGTCTTTTGCGGAATCATTAAATGAAGTAGTTGATGTTTAAAACATAAACCATATATTTATATGTACCCGGATACCCGGAAGAGAAAGGAGTTTATACTGTGAACAAATTAGAAAAATACTACAATATTTTCCCGGCTTTTTATGCCTGCTACGATGATAATGGAGAAGTAAGTCCCAAAAGAATACAGGAGCTTACCGAACACTTGATTAAAAAAGGAGTAAAAGGTGTTTATGCCTGCGGTTCTTCTGGAGAATGCATTTACCAGAGTATCGAAGACAGAAAGATTACTCTTGAAAATATTATGGAGGCTGCAAAAGGGCGCTTAACAGTAATTGCACATGTGGCATGCAACAACACAAAAGACAGTGTTGAACTGGCCCGCCATGCAGAATCTCTTGGTGTAGATGCCATTGCAGCAATTCCCCCTATTTACTTCCATCTTCCGGAATATTCTATTGCCGAATACTGGAATGCCATCAGCAATGCCGCACCAAATACCGATTTCATTATTTATAATATTCCACAGTTAGCAGGAACAGCTCTGACACTTCCTCTTCTGCGTACTATGAGAAAAAATCCAAATGTAGTCGGCGTAAAAAACTCTTCTATGGCAACGCAGGACATCCAGATGTTCAAAGCTGAAGGAGGAGAAGACTTTGTAGTATTCAATGGTCCGGACGAACAGCTTGTAAGCGGTCTGGCTATCGGCGCTCAGGGCGGAATTGGCGGCACATATGGCGTAATGCCGGAACTGATTCTTAAAATCAAAGAACTTACAGATGCCGGAGATCTGAAATCTGCACGAAATGTACAGAATGCCGTAGATTCTGTTATTTACAAAATGTGTGAAGCACACGGAAATCTTTATGCTGTTATTAAAAAGATTTTGGAAATCAATGAACATCTCTGTATAGGAAGTGTACGTGCTCCATTATCTCCGCTTACGGAAAACGATGTTCACATTGCAGAAACTGCTGCTGAAATGATTCGTGATGCAATAAAAAAATATTGCTGATTTTTAAAAATGAACTGCCCCCTGTCAAACAGACAGATGAAAAATAAGATTTTCTATCTCCAACCGCAGCTGTACGGTTGGAGATATTTTTATGTAGCTTTGCATTTTTTGTGGAGTCATCTCTCGTTTTTACTCTCTTTTCATTTTTCTGCATACAAGAATTCCTCCCAGAAGAAGCACAGGGAAAATCATACCTGCAAGAATCCCCATTTTCAGATTATCGCCAAAAGCGCTTGATACAGCGCCAACTACAGTCGGTCCTCCGGAGCATCCAAGATCCCCTCCAAGAGCAAGAAACGCAAACATGGCAGTTCCTCCTTTTGGAATAGCTGCCGCAGCCTTACTGAAACTTCCCGGCCACATAATCCCAACAGAAAGACCACACACTGCACAGGCAGCAAGGCTTAACTGCGGAATGGGAAGAAGAGAAATTCCCAGATACGACAGAATACACAGACAGCAGCTGTAAATCATAAAGCGATCAAGATTGATCCTGTGTCCATATTTTCCATAAAATGCCCTTGCCGTTCCCATCAAAACAGCGAACGCCATAGGTCCCGCCAGGTCTCCTGCAGCCTTTGTAATACCAAGGCCTTTTTCCGCAAAGGTGGACGCCCACTGGCTCACAGCCTGCTCGCTCGCCCCGGCACATACCATCATGATCAAAAGAACCCAAAATATTTTCATTCCAAACAGTTTTTTAATGCCGATTCCCGTCTCTCCCTCTTCCATAAGAGATGCCATAGGCACTTTTGTAAAAGCAAATGCATTCACAAGAGGAACAACCGCCCATACTGCAGCAAGCAGCTTCCAGTTTTCGATTCCTGCCGCCTGAAAAAACAATGTAGAAAGGAGAACAACTCCTACATGCCCCCAGCAGTAAAAAGAATGAAGCATACTCATTGCTTTTTCCTTATTATCAGAAGGGCAGGATTCCACAACAGGGCTTACCAGCACTTCCAGAAGTCCTCCGCCAATGGCATACACCATTACGGAAATGAGAATACCGGCAAAAGGCGGCATCACCTCCGGCAGGACAGTCAAAAGAAGAAGCCCGGCTGCCGACATTATATGCGCAATGACCATTGATGCCCTGTAGCCGATTTTATCCACAAATCCGATAGACAAAAGATCTACAAGAAGCTGCACGCCGAAATTAAAGGTTACAAGTGCCGTAATCTGCGAAAGAGGAATATCGTAACTCCTCTGAAAAGTCAGAAATAAAAGAGGAACAAAATTGTTCACGATCGCCTGTACAATATAGCCTGTAAAACAGGCGGTCATTGTCTTGTTGTATTGGTTTTTCATAGTCATCTCCTGGTACTCATTTCATATTCTCAGAATTTTTATTGTACAAAAACCCCCGCCGGATTCAATCCGGCGAGGGTTTCTATTCATCTATTAAGCTAATTTCATTGGGTTGATCTTCACACCAGGTCCCATTGTAGGAGCGATTGTTACGCTTCTTAA
>Scrappy_p2__coassemble_541_pt1 | contig 59884 bp, 50 predicted proteins | sample Scrappy_p2__metabat2_low_PE_024 | metagenome-assembled genome bin Scrappy_p2
TATTTCTTCTTATGGGGTGTAGCAAAAACTATATAATGTATTGGGGGGTTTTTACGATGTATATAATATCATGTAGCAACAGAAAAGTGTGCACAAACTTAAAAAAATTCGGCACACTTTTTTGTGGAGTTTCTATACTGTATTTTTAGGCATTTTTCTGATTTGTTGTAAAAAGTGCTTCAAATTCATCACGATGCACTTTTTCCTGCTTCAGAAGAAGCTCTGCACAAGCATGAAGGACCTCTTTATTCTCCAGAATAATCTCTTTTGCACGAGCATGACACTCGTCAATAATGCGGTGGATTTCCCTGTCGATTTCTCTCGCAACATCTTCACTGTATCCTCTTGTATGGGCAAGGTCGCGTCCGATAAATACCTCATCGTCTTCATCGCCATAGGAAATAAGTCCCACCTTCTCAGACATTCCGTATTTCATTACCATAGCTCTCGCTGTTCCGGTTGCGCGTTTAATATCATTAGAAGCTCCTGTTGTAATGTCTCCGAAAATAATCTCCTCTGCCACGCGGCCACCAAGAAGCGTAGTAATTTCCTGGAGCATCTTGCCTCTTGTATCAAACATTTCATCATTTTCAGGAAGAGGCATGGTATAACCGGCTGCCCCGATTCCCGTAGGAATAATGGAAATCGTATAAACAGCCTCCATATCGGGAAGTACATGGAAAAGAATAGCATGGCCCGCCTCATGATAAGCTGTAATCTTCTTTTCTTTATCAGAAATCACCCGGCTCTTTTTCTCCGCACCAATTCCTACCTTAATAAAGGAATTCTTTATATCCTGCTGCGTAATAAAACCTCTGTTTTCCTTTGCAGCTACAATCGCAGCCTCATTTAAAAGGTTTTCCAGATCTGCTCCTGTAAAACCTGCTGTTGTCTGTGCAACCTGACGAAGATCCACATCTTCTCCCAGCGGCTTATCCTTCGCATGAACACCAAGAATTTCTTCTCTTCCTTTTACATCCGGTCTTCCCACTGCAACCTTACGGTCAAAACGACCTGGTCTTAAAATCGCAGGATCGAGAATATCCACACGGTTTGTTGCAGCCATCACAATAATGCCTTCATTAACACCAAAACCATCCATCTCTACAAGAAGCTGATTCAGTGTCTGCTCTCTCTCATCGTGACCGCCTCCCAGACCAGTTCCTCTCTGTCTTGCAACTGCATCAATTTCATCAATAAAAATAATACACGGTGCATGGTCCTTTGCCTTCTCAAATAAATCTCTGACACGGGACGCACCTACACCTACAAACATTTCCACAAAATCGGAACCGGAAATGGAAAAGAAAGGAACGCCAGCCTCTCCTGCCACCGCTTTCGCAAGAAGTGTTTTGCCGGTTCCCGGAGGTCCCACAAGCAGAACACCTTTCGGAATTCTCGCTCCTACCTTTGTATATTTCTGAGGCGCTTTTAAAAAATCAACCACTTCCTCAAGATCTTCTTTTTCCTCCTGAAGACCGGCTACATTCTGAAATGTAACTTTCATATCGTCCGGTTTTGACATTTGAGCACGGCTTCTCCCAAAATTAAGCATTTTGGAATTCGTGTTTCCGCCGCCTCCTCCGCCAGCCATCTGTCTTGTCATCACAACAAACAGAAAAAGAACAAGTCCGCAAGTGATCAAAGTAGGAATCAGGCTTGCCAGAAGAGTATTTTCTCTTGGCACATCTGACACAAGAGGAGAAATATCTTTTTCCCTCAAAAGCTCTTCCACCTCTTTTACATCTGTCACATAAAACCGTTTCTGTCCCTCTCCTGAAATATTCACTGTCACAGCACCTGTAGGAACTTCCTTGTTAGGCTGTATTCTGGCGTCTGTCACCTTACCTTCGTCCAATGCCTTTTCCAGCTGTGCCATTGTATAATTGCTCTGGGAATCTCTCTGACTGTCCAGAAACAGATACCCACATATCAGCATTACAATCAGCATCACATAGAATCCTATATGTGGCTTTCTTTCCTCATAAAACACGGAATTAAATCTCCTTTCACTCTGCCCCCAGCTCTACTACTCCAATATATGGGAGATTTCTGTATTTCTGTGCATAATCAAGTCCGTATCCTACTACAAATTCATCAGGAATTTCAAAGCAGCAATAATCCACATCTACTTCTACCACTCTGCGGTCCGGCTTGTCCAGAAGTGTACACAGATGTACACTGTGGGGATTTCTGTTTTTAAGAATCCTAAGAAGATAGCTTAACGTTCTTCCGGAATCAATAATATCTTCTACAACAAGTACCTCTTTTCCTTCCAGTGGCTGATCAAGATCTTTTACGATTTTAACCACACCGCTTGACTTTGTGTCGTCCCCGTAACTGGATACAGACATAAAATCGAGAGATACCGGAACAGTAATTCTTTTTGCAAGCTCGCACATAAAGAATACACCGCCCTTCAATACGCAGATCATATGGATTTCCTTTCCTGCGTAATCTTTGTTGATCTGATCTGCTATCTCCTGGATTCTTGCATCTACTTCTTTTTCACTAATCAGTACGTTTACTTTTTCACTCATGTACATTTCCTCCTTTGTATTTTAATTCCAGTACCCGCCTTGTGGCGGCAGTGATTTTGTACCTTTCATTTATTCTTCCTCCTGCAATCCAGAGAATCTCTTTCCCGTCTGCGACAAGAGGAATCAAATCCCGCTCCTCCCCCGGAATCTTATCGTCTATCATAACTCTGGCAAGCTTTTTCTTACTTCCTTCCCTGTTGATAATAAGATAATCTCCCGGCTGCCTGGTGCGGATATACAGCTTATTTTTTATTTTATCATAATCCAGCCATTTCGTACACTTATTTTCTTCAATCTTCTGTTTCTCATACAAAAATATTTTTGTATCAAAGTGTCCGTATGCACAGGACAGTTCTCCCGGAATGGGAAGCTCTTTTATTTCACTTTCATTCCCCTTCTCTTTTGATGCTTTTTTCAGAATGACTCCTCCATATGTTCGAAGAGCAGAAAGTCCATAGGGAAGGGAAATCTGCTTTCCTGTATCCATAGAAAAAAGAGAAAGCAGCATTTGCACGTGAAAAGCTGTAAAGTCTTTACATCTTCCGGAAAGTATTTCCATGGCTTCCATTACTGCATACTTCTGAATCAGAGTCTCCTGTTCCGAAAACAGGTTCTCAAAAAAAATACCGTCTTCCGTTATTTTAGAACACGCTAAAAGCTTATGCCCTTCTTTTCGAAAATATTCGTCTGCCTCTCCGAGAAACGCAGAAGCTGCTGCCATATGCGCCACTGCCTTATGATTGATTTCCTGTTCCATAAGCGGAAGAATATGGTGACGAATTCTGTTTCTTGTATATTCATCGGAAAGATTACTGCTGTCCAGAATACTGGGAATATTCTCTTCTTTCAGATAATGGACAATTTCCTTCTTTTCCAGACAAATAACAGGGCGGATAATCTCTCCGTCTGCCGGGCGCATGGTGGAAAGCCCTCGTATGCCTGTCCCTCTTGCAAGATTGTGAAGCATCGTCTCTGCAAGGTCATTCTTATTGTGAGCAAGGGCTATTTTTGTATTTTTATCGGAAAGCCCAAGCCTCTTTTTTTCCAGAGCAAAGGCTTCCCTCCGCACCATGCGTCCCGCCTCCTCAAGCCCTACTTTCCACTTCTTCGAGAGAGCCGGAACAGGATATGTATAAATCCTGCAGGGAACTTCCCATTTTCTGCACATTTCTTCCACAAATACGCAGTCTCTGTCCGCTTCGCTCTCCCTGATCTGATGATGAATATGAACTGCCTGAAGCGTAAAATTCTTTTTTTTCCGAAAACGTCTCAATATATCCAGCATTGCCATAGAATCTCCGCCTCCGGACACACCCGCCAGAACCGTATCTCCCGGCTGTATCATATGATTTTCTTCGATGAAATTTTCTACAAATCTGTACATATATCTCCTATTTTTTCCACATTCCCGCAACAAGAACCGTCATGTCGTCCCTTGCCCGGTAATCGCTGTATCCCAGAACTCTCTCCAGAATTCCTCGGCTGATTTCCTTTGGAGAGTCCTCCTTTATGTCCATAATAATCTCTTTCATTGTCTCCTCTTCCCGTTCCAGAGGAAGTGCATCCAGAACTCCATCCGTCATCATAATAAGATAATCTCCATGATAAAGCTTTCTGGAAGCCGTGTCAAAATCAATCTGCTGTACAAGCCCTGCCGCAAGACTTTCGGAAGTAATTGCTTCCACCCAGTGATCCCGTTTGATAAAGGTGGACGACGCTCCCGCCTTTAAAAAGCTGCAGATTCCCGTATACAAATCTACCGCACAAATATCCACGGTAGAGAACATTCCATCCTGGCGTTTTAAAACAAGAGCAGAATTTACCATTTTTGCCGCTGTCTCCTGAGAAAACCCACTGTCAAGAAACTGTTCCAGAAGTTCTACCACACTCTCGCTTTCCCGACACGCCTCCATTCCTGAGCCCATGCCGTCAGAAAGGCACATGACAAATCTTCCGCCATCCTCCTGTCTGCACACGTAATTGTCTCCGGAAACCTTTTCTTTTTCCTTTGTAAGACGAGAAACACCGTACATCATCTGATAGCTTACATCCTCCACAAAATGAATCGTATGGTATTCACCATTTACAATGCATCGACTTCCTGTCTCCGGCGTCATGGGACATCCACACACTTCTGATAAGATCTGCGCAGTCTCCCACATGGAAATACACTGCCCGCTTCTCGCCCGCATATTAAGAAAAACCTGACGCCTTCCCTCTACCTTATCCATCACCCATACCTGCTTTAGCAGAATATGTTTCTTTCTAAGGGCCTTTTTCAGATCTTCTGTAAACTGGGGTGTCCCACCTGAAATATCGTATAAATCTTCTGCTACCATTTCCATGATCCGTGAGATTTCCGAAAGCTGCTGTGCAACTGCAAGACGGTTGTCAATCATGCGGTTGTCCCATATAAGATTCTGCTTTTCTCTGTAAAAGCTCTCCTGAACTACCTGAATGTAGGGAAGCGGACGACTGCATACACCGGACCATTCTCCCCTTATCCGGCGCAGTTCCTCCTCATCTCCTTCTTCCATTGTGCGAATTAGCGCCTCAGTGCCTCTTAGCATCTCCGAAGCATTCTCTCCCCAGCAAAGTTCCCTCTGATAGCATTTTCCACATACTTGTTCTCCTGCATCTTCCAGGATTTTCTGTATCTGCCCGCTGCTCAAATAATCCTTCCTGTAGGGCATTCCGTAAAAAGTATCCGCCAGCTTCTGAAAAGAAGCAGCATAGCGCTGCACTTTTTCTTTCTGGGGATGGTTTTCCGTAAAAAGCGGTATTTCCTCTGTTTTTATTTTTCTTCCTGATAAAATAGTTTTTGCCATGTCCCGGAAAATCAGCAGTATACTGATCACGAGCATGGCAACTATCCATTCCTGCATATACTCCCTCCCCCTTTTATGTCTCACTAAATGGGTATTATAAGGGATATGTGTTAAAATATCTGTCAAAGGAAGACGAAAACATCACAGAATTGTTCGTCAAATTCCGCTGTTTTTCTCGGGTTATTTTTCTTCTTCGAATACAATCTCATTCTCTTTTACAAGACCGAGCTTCTCTCTTGCGATTTCTTCTGCATACTCATCTGTCTGCATATGCTTTTTTAATCCGTCAATTTCTTCTGTCCTGTCCTTTTCTGCCTGAATCTGTTCCTCGAGAGATGCTGCTTTTGTACTGTAAACATCAAGACGCCCTTTTAATGTATTGCTCTGTATTACCAGTCCCACAAGCAGGACAAAAACAATAAGGGCAATAGCAACCATGCCAAGATGATTATATCCGATTCTTCTTTGATTTCTTTTTTTCCTGCTTTTTTTCAATTTGCTCCAACCTCTTACTCAGGGTATTATTTTTCAAAAAAATTTTACACCTTTTTACAGGAAATAGCAACCTTTTTACTGTCTTTTTCATGAGAAAAACCGGAAACTCCAGGATTTTTATAAAAACCGACACAAATACAGGACTGAGCGTGACTCTGCAAAGACAAAATCCCAGAGCACTCCCCAGAAAAAGAAAGCTTCTGAGCTTTCCTTCATTTCCCCTGTATATTCCCGCAAACAGGGTAAAGCCTGCGAAAATCCAGAAAAAAATATCTTCTGCTGCTACCACCCATCTGCAGTGTGGAATCACATTACGAAAAACAACCAGAATATCATAGCAGAGAAGCAGCGCCCCTCCCACACAGGCTGCCTGAAAAAAAAGAAGGACCTCTCTGTTTATATACGTGCTCACTCTTACCGAAACAGCCTTTTCATAAAAGATTCTGCCTGTACTTTTTCTCCTTTGGAAAGATATGTCAGGCTGTCTGTCCGACCTTCCATTGTGAGGATTCCTTCCTTCAGATCAAGAGACTGGATATGAAGGCCAGACCCCTTCACTCGAAGCCTCCCCTCCTCTGTCTGAAGAAGAATCTCCTCCTCAGAAAAGGAGTCTACTTCCTTTACGCCTGTCACCCTTCCGGTCTGGCGCTTTTTAATTTCCACGGTGTGGGGAACCGCTACTTTCTTTTCTTCCAATCAACACCCTCGCTTTCCCGGCATTCCTATACGTTATTGTATGAATAACATCGGGAAAATAGACCTTTCTCAAAGGTAACGGTAAAGGCTCTCCACCTCTTCTTTTTTCACAGTCTCTTTTACATCCAGCACTTCCACCTTTACATTTCGGCTTCCAAACTGGATTTCAATGATATCTCCTGCTTTTACAGACACCGATGCCTTTGCAGGCTTGTCGTTTACGAGAACTCTTCCTGCATCGCACGCCTCATTTGCCACAGTACGTCTTTTAATGAGACGTGACACTTTTAAATATTTATCCAAACGCATAATCGTTTCTCCTTACGTATTTTTCCAAAAGAAAAGGGGGAACCGCCGTTCCCCCTGTGGTCATTCTTATTTACCATTTACTAAATCTTTTAAAGCTTTTCCTGCTTTAAATTTCGGAGCCTTGGAAGCTTCAATTTTCATGGTAGCACCAGTCTGAGGATTTCTTCCCTCTCTAGCAGCTCTTTCGCTTACTTCGAAAGTACCGAAGCCGACTAACTGAATTTTTCCACCGTTTTTCAGCTCCTGGGATACAACATCAACAAAAGACTTTAATACATCTTCCACATCTTTTTTAGAAAGGTTTGTGTCTTTTGCCATAGCTGCTACTAATTCTGTTTTATTCATGGTGTTTCCTCCTATACATTAAGTTCTTTCTTGTTGTGCAGCGACTGTCCCTGCGACAGCGCTATATCATTTATATATATACCTTTTGCCCTGTATTGTCAAGGTTTTTCTGTTTATTTTAGGCGTTTCTGTCCTTATTTGCCAGTTTTTTCCGCAAAATATGTTCTTCCCGTTTTAGCTCGTCCCAACTCATAGTTGCCGCCTCTTTGTCCTCCGGTCTGAAAATCTTTGGATGCCGAAATTTCATCTTTTCGGAGATACCGGAAATCACATCTTCCAACGTGAAAATGCCTTCCTCCTGCGCAATGATACTGTGCAGCACAATCTGCAAAAGAAGGTCTCCAAGCTCCTCACAGAGATTTTCTCCGTCTCCTGTTTTTTCAAAAAGGGAAATCCCTTCCAGAACTTCACGGGACTCATTTTCCAGACAGGTGCGAAGAGACGCATGAGTCTGTACACTGTCCCAGGGACATTTCTTTCGAAGCTCACGCACAATCTCAACAAAATCGTCAAAGGTATATTCTGTACGCTTATCCATCTCTTTACATCATGGAATCTACCATGTCAAGAACTGCTTTTCCCATAAGCGCTGATTTCTCATCTGCATCTGTAAGAGAAGCACCTTTTACACCATAATAGAATTTTACTTTCGGTTCTGTTCCAGAAGGTCTTACACATACCCAGGCATCGTCTGTCAGATCGTAATAAAGAACATTAGAATTCGGAAGACCGGTTGGTTTCACTTCTCCTGTTGCCAAATCTTTCACTGTATTCTCTTTATAATCTCTTACAGAAGTTACTTTATATCCTGCAAATTCTGCCGGAGGATTCTGGCGAAGTGTATTCATGATCTGCTGGATTTTCTCAAGGCCTTCCATACCCTTTAAGGTCACAGACTGAATATCATCTTTATAATAGCCAAATTCCTCATACATATCAATCATAGCGTCCCAGAGAGTCTTGCCCTGTGTCTTATAATAAGCAGCAGCCTCGCAGAGAGCCATAGTTGCGACAATGGCATCTTTATCTCTTGCATATGTTCCAATAAGACAGCCATAACTCTCCTCAAATCCAAACAGATAAGAGCCTTTTTTGCTGTTTTCAAATCCAAGAATCTGCTGTCCAATAAACTTAAAGCCTGTCAAAACCTCAATCAGGTTTACGCCATATCCTTTTGCAATGGCATCTGCAAGATTACTTGTAACGATTGTCTTAATAAGTGCTCCGTCTTCCGGAAGACCTTTCAGCGCCTTTCTCTGTCCAATCTCATAGTTTGCAAGGAGACAGCCTGACATATTTCCGGTAAGGTCATGATACTCTCCGTTTTTATCTTTTACACGAACGCCAAGACGATCTGCATCCGGATCTGTTGCAAGTACAAGGTCTGCATCTACTTCTTTTGCAAGCTTTAAGCCAAGCTCAAATGCTTCCGCTGCTTCCGGGTTTGGATAACTTACAGTCGGGAAATCACCGTCTGGAAGCTCCTGCTCTTTTACTACGTATACATTTTCAAATCCAAGCTCTTTTAAGATTCTTCTTGCAGGAATATTTCCTGTACCATGAAGAGGGGAATATACGATTTTTAAGTTTTTCCCTTCTTTTTCAATAGCATCCATATGAAGAACTTGTTTTTTAAGTTCTGCAATATAAGCGTCGTCAACCTCTGCGCCAATTACCTGATAAAATCCTTTTTCTTCTGCTTCTTCCTGTGTGGTTGTCTTTACTGTTTCCCAGTCGGAAATTGCTTTTACCTCTCCCATAATTCCTGTATCATGAGGTGGTGTGATCTGTGCACCATCTTCCCAGTATACCTTGTATCCGTTATATTCCGGCGGATTATGGCTTGCTGTAATATTGATACCTGCCACACAGCCCAGGTGACGCACTGCAAAAGACAGCTCCGGTGTTGGTCTTAAAGATTCAAAAATATATGCCTTAATTCCGTTTGCAGCAAGACATAATGCCGCCTCTTTTGCAAATTCCGGAGACATATGGCGGGAATCATAAGCAATTGCAACACCCTGAGACTGTTTTCCCACTTTTGCAATATAGTTTGCAAGTCCCTGTGTAGCGCGCCTTACCACATAAATATTCATGCGGTTTGTACCTGCACCGATAATTCCGCGAAGTCCCGCTGTTCCGAATTCCAAATCCATATAGAAACGTTCCTGAATCTCTTTCTCATCATTTTCAATTGATTTCAGTTCTTCTTTTGTAGCTTCGTCAAAGTATGAATTTTCCAGCCATTGAGCATAAATTTCTTTATATTCCATAGCAATTTCCTCCCTGTACTTCTTTATTTGCAGCCTTTTCCGGCTGCAATTGATATTTTTCATTATATAACACTTCTTATAAAAAGAAAAGTAAAATCATTTTCCAAAACATTTTTCAGGGAATTTACTCCAGATTTCTTTCTGCTCTATGAGTCTTCGAAGTTTTTCCGAATTTTTCTCCGAAATCCATGCCTTATTATGGCAAAAATAATAATTTGCCAGCTTCCAGTATTTTTCCGGGTAAGTAAAACGCACTTTTAAGTTTTCCCACTCTGCCTGAGAAATGATTCGCTCTTTGTTATAAGCAGAAAGCATTTTCTCTGAAAGTTTTAAATCCCATCCATACTTTTCCAGGACTTTGCGCATAAACCGGTACAAATCCCCAATCTGCACATCAAAAGTAAAATGCCCAAAATTTGTCACTGCCACTCCTTTTCCTGTTATCAGTACATTGTGCTGATTGAACTCCCCATGACATACACAACCCTCCTGAAAGGATTTCTCCCTCAAGGTTTCATATTCTGTCTGTTCCAGTAAGGAAAGCGCCTTCTCCCCTTTTTCCAGAAACCATTCCACACTTGCCAGATAATTTTTTTCAAAGCTGCACACTGCCCCGTGGCTTCTAATAAACTTCCTGATTTTTCGCAGTTCCTGATTATGACGCTGAAACTCTTCTTTTAAGGACTTCTCCTGATAATTTCTCTCCCCTTCCATCTTCATGACTTTGTGAAGTCTTCCAAGAGCAGAAACACTTCTTATTATATCTTCCTCTGATTTTGTGTCGCACTCCCGTCCCTCAAACCAGTTCTGAAGGGTAAAGGGAATCCCGTCCTTATCATAGCTTACGAGATTTCCCTCCTTATTTTCCAGAAAACAATCTACCATACAGCCTTCTTCCTTCAATGTTTTTAAAAGCTGCTGCTGAATCCCCATTTTTTTTTCAGAACCTCCAAATTCCCTGAGTATGAGAAGTCCTTTTTCTGTATGACACAAAAGCGCACCTCTTGTACGCAGGGTACTTTTTGCAGTAAGTCCATACTGCTCCAGGGTACTGAGTCCATAATCAAACACTTTATAATCCCCCTCTTGTTTTTGTACCTTCTATACTTATGTCCCACAAATGGGGGATATGAAAAAGAAAAAGAGACAGCGTTTTCACACTGTCCCTGCAAGTTTTAAAAGTATTTCTTTTTTATTGTCTTCCGGATTTTCCAGAACGTGAACAAGAAGCTTCTCAAGAATTTCCCCCAACTCTTTCCCCGGCGTATATCCTGCATCAATTAAATCCCTGCCTGTAAGAGCCATTGTTTTTAGGGAAATGCACTGTCCCCTGTCCAGAATTTCCTCATAAAGCGCTGACACAGCTGTTAAACGTGCAAGCTTTTCTTCCCGTCTATATGCACTCTGCGCCAAAATATCTGCTTTCTGCACTTCAAGATACAGAGGAAACAGTTCTTCTCCAATTAAGCTGATCGCTTTTCTCACGGAAACTGCCTCTCCTTTTGGGCGATAATCATGCCATTTAATAAGCGAACGTACCTTTCGAATGGTATCGTTATCCATCTTCAGTCTCCTTAAAATAGAAACTGCCATCTTTTCCCCTTCCGGTCCGTGGATTTTAAAATGGTCTCTCCCATCTTCATCTGTACGCTTCACAACCGGCTTTCCAAAATCATGAAGAAGCATCGTAAGACGAAGCACCTTATCTGCCCGGATATTTAAAAGACTCTGAAGTGTGTGTTCTCCTACATTATAACAATGGTGCGGTGTATTTTGTTCTGTTTCCATACATCGGTCAAATTCCGGAAGGATTTCCTTTGTAATTCCCGCCTCATATGCAGTCCGAAGGTAATCCGGATGAGGAGATACAAGGAGTTTTAAAAGCTCAACCTGTATCCGCTCTGCACTTACATATTTTAAGTTTGGAGCAAGTACAGAAATTGCTTTTAGCGTCTCCCCTTCAATGGAAAATCCAAGCTGTGCCGAAAAACGAACAGCTCTCAAGATCCTGAGTGCATCTTCTGTAAAACGCTCCAGAGGATTTCCCACACAGCGGATAATCCGGTTTTCCATATCCTGTACGCCGCCGAATAAATCTACCAGCCCTCTTTTTGGATTGTACGCCATTGCATTAATCGTAAAGTCCCGGCGTTTTAAATCTTCCTCAAGACTTGCCGTAAAAGAAACTTCTTTGGGATGTCTGCCGTCCTCATACTCTCCGTCTACCCTGTATGTAGTAACTTCAAATCCTTCTTTATCAAGCATTACCGTTACCGTTCCGTGAATAAGCCCGGTATCTACCGTTCGTCGAAACAGGGCTTTTACCTCCTCCGGCTTTGCCGAAGTGGTAATATCCCAGTCATCGGGAGAACGTCCGAGAATGGAATCCCGGACGCATCCGCCCACCACATATGCCTCGTATCCTGCTTCTTCCAGTGTGTGCAGTATGATTTCCGCTTTTTCCGGGATTCTTAACTCCATGTCCATTCCTTCTTCCAATTAATATGCTCTTCCCCAGTATACCATCTTTTTCGCCGGTTTGCCGCAGCATACGCAGACATCGCTTAACTGCTCCTGTTCAAACGGCATACATCTTGAAGTTGCCTGCACGTCTTCTTTAATCTTATCTTCACATTCCTGGCAGCCGCACCACATTGCTTTTACAAAACCAGGCTTGTTGTTGATTGTTTCTTTGAACTCTTCGTAATTTGTTGCCACATATGTGTGTGCGTCTCTGTGTGCGCGGGCTCTTTCCAGCATCTCATGCTGCATAGTATCCAGAACCTCTGCTACTTTCTCTGTAAGCTCTTCAAATTTTACCACATATTTTTCTCTTGTATCACGGCGGCAGATAACAGCCTGTCCCTGTTCAATATCTTTCGGACCACATTCAATACGAACCGGAATACCGCGCATTTCCTGCTCTGCAAACTTAAATCCAGGACTCTTGTCTGTGTCGTCTACTTTTACGCGGACTCCTGCTGCTTTCAGAGCTGCAAACATCTCGTCAGCTTTTTCAAGAACGCCCTCTTTTCTTTGCTGGATCGGAATGATCACAGCCTGTACCGGAGCGATTCTCGGCGGAAGTACAAGACCGCTGTTGTCTCCATGTACCATGATAATGGCACCGATCATTCTTGTTGTCATACCCCAGGAAGTCTGGTGCACGTACTGTAATTTATTTTCTTTGTCTGTATACTGAATGCCAAATGCTTTTGCAAATCCATCACCAAAGTTATGGCTTGTTCCGGACTGCAGCGCTTTTCCATCGTGCATCAGAGACTCGATTGTATAAGTAGCCTCTGCACCTGCAAATTTCTCTTTGTCTGTTTTCTGTCCTTTTACAACCGGAATTGCAAGTACCTGCTCACAGAAATCTGCATATACGTTTAACATCTGAATGGTACGCTCTTCTGCTTCCTCTGCTGTTGCATGCGCCGTATGTCCTTCCTGCCATAAGAACTCACGGGAGCGGAGGAACGGACGTGTTGTCTTTTCCCAGCGCACAACAGAACACCACTGATTATATACTTTCGGAAGATCTCTGTGAGACTGGATTTCTTTTGCATAGAAATCACAGAACAGAGTCTCAGATGTAGGACGTACGCAGAGACGCTCCTGGAGCGGGTCAAGACCTCCATGTGTCACCCATGCAACCTCCGGTGCAAAACCTTCCACATGATCTTTTTCTTTCTGTAAAAGAGATTCCGGAATGAACATCGGCATATATACGTTCTGTACTCCTGTCTCTTTGAATCGTTTGTCAAGTTCATTTTGAATATTTTCCCAGATTGCGTAACCTGCCGGTTTGATTACCATGCAGCCTTTTACGCTTGTGTAATCACACAGCTCTGCTTTTTTTACAACGTCTGTGTACCACTGCGCGAAATCATCTTCCATAGAAGTGATCGCTTCTACCAGTTTTTTGTCTTTTGCCATAATTATTCTCCTTTTTGTTGTTAAATTTAAGGACGCTTCTTTATTTAAGTATAAAAAAAGAAGCCTAATCCCTGAAAAGGGACCGAAAGGCTTCGGCGGTACCACCCTAATTAGCAGGTATTTTCATATCTGCTCTCTCATCAATTCCGTTAACGCCGGTTATACGCCGCACTTCAATTATGCGGGGCTCCGAGGCCGGTTCCACAGCTCACGCACAGAATCCTTCCACCACAGCGCAGGTTTCTGCCGCCGGGATTCCTCTCTGGGATTGCTCCCTGTGTACTATTCTCTTCATCGCCATAATTATTTACTGGGTTTATTGTATTCGAAAAAGATGAGAGTGTCAAGGGGCTGAACTAAAAAAACAACGAGAGCACCCACATTGCGGATGCTCTCAAACCATTTCCTACATCATCTTCAATTCTTCTACAATATTATTCTTCCGTATGCGGCACATTGCGTATATCATAGAGGCAAATACTACAAGAAAAACACCTGCTATGGCAGTGATGAGCGCGCCCCATGGAATCACAAAACCTGCATCCGCTCCAATACCAATCACTTTACAGATAACATAACTTACCATTACTGTAAGTATTATCCCGTACAAAACAGACTTGCTGCCATATATCAGACATTCATAATAAAGCATTCTGTTAAAGCCTTTTGGCGACATTCCCATAGAACGGAGCATTGCAAACTCCTTTCTTCTGAGCATAAAATTTGTGGAAATAGTATTGAATACATTCGCTACTGCAATGAGGGAGATAAGTATGATAAATCCATACGTCAATATCTGCACCGCCATCATAGTGTTTCTGTCCTGCTGATAGAGCGCATGCAGATCTGTCACATTTTCCGACTGGATTCCCTGCTCTTTCAGCTCTTTCTCGAGCGTTTCACTAACCACTCCCGGATTTTCACATTTTATATTATAAGTCTTTATAGGATCAGTCCGTAAGAAATATTCCGAAAAATCCTGATACATACTTTCTGACATAAAAAGAGCAAAATCTGTGTTTCTGATTCCCATTTTTTCAGGAAGTTTTTCAACTGCATCCCCTAAAATAATTTCTCCCTGCGGTTCGAATATTTCTTTTTCCGCTTTTCCACTTGTCGTAATCCAGCCAAGCTCTGCTCTTTTTTCTCCGTTTTCCAGAAAATACTCCTGCGTTTCATAGCGCTGGGTGGAAGAGTTGTATGTATGCTCGTTTTCCGTGTAAAGAAATCTTGGTACTTCTGTATTTTTATAAGCAGAAAGGGAAATCCCTTCTTTTTTTGCCATCTCTTCAAACACTTCATTCGGAAGAATAACTGTTTCTGCTGAAATTACTGTGTGATTTTCATCAGTCATCACTTCCCTGCCCTCGAAAACAGAACCGAGTATCTCCGACGGTACCTGCATCATAAGATATAATTTTTCGTAAGAAAAAATCTCTTCTATTCCTTCTGTTTTCTCTAAAATTTTATCCGTCTTTTCTCCATCCTTATCTGGTTCATAAAGAACACATTCCACATCTGCTGCCGGGACATCCATTACAAAAGAACCGGTTTCTATCAGATAAATCTGAAACAACGCTGCTGTTGTAAAAAGAAGAATACTAATGCTTAATGAAACAATGGTTGTTCTGTATTTCTTTCTGTCACGCTTATAATTTTTATCTGCCATCATTCCCGGAAGACCGAATATTTTAAACACCCATCCTCCTGTTTTTACTTCTCCCGGACGGATTTTTATATCTTCACTGGCGCGTATGGCTTCCATTGGAGACAGACGTTTGATTCTTTTTGACGGAATCCATACGGAAATGAATACTGTGAAAAACGCTATCATAACAGAGAGAAGAACTGCCCCTGCATTTACTACCAGAGGAATCTCTTTGCTTTCCCCGTAAAGCCACTGGGAAAGTCCTTCTTCAATAAAATGAAGGGTGATACCGATTCCTGCAATACCGGAAAGCACTCCAAAAGGAATCCCGATAAGGCTGACCATAAACGCCTCATATCTCATAGACTGACGAAGCTGCTTTTTCGTTGCTCCAAGAGACGAAAGAAGCCCAAACTGCGTACTTCTCTCTCTTAAAGAAATAGAAAAAGCATTGTAAATCAAAAGTACAGAGCCAGTCATAATGACAGCTGTAAGAATCAGGAGAAGCCCTGTATATACCGTGGAGAATCGATCATTATCCACAACTCCATACCATCGAAGCAGACTCTCATGTGTCACAGAGCCGTACCCTCCAAACACTTCCTTCTGAAAATCATAGGTTTTCTTTATATCTTTTAATTCCACATAGATATCTGTATAACTTCCCGTCTCATTTCCGGGACCTGCATATACTTCATATCCGGGAGCTCCAACAGAAGTTACAAGGCTGGAATAATCATAGATTCCCACTACCGTAAACTCCCGTTTTTCTTTTGGAACAAAGCTTTCCTCTGCCTTTGTTTCCGTTCCCATATAGCTGTTGCTCTGACTCAGACGCTCCCCTTTATATTCACGTTCTCCAAGTTCCAGGGGAAGAGTATCTCCTATTAAAATCTGATGCCCCTCCTCCAGATTGGCATTCAAATAGTCAGGAATAATCACTTCATTCTGCTTCTCCGGAAACTTTCCTTCCTTCAACGCAACCGGAAGCATACTTCTTGTATTTTCTGAAAAAGACTGTACATAAAGATAAGGCATCATAGGCGATAGAAGATGTTCATAACGCGCATATCCAAGCTCTGCCACTTTTGTACTGTTTGTCACTTCCTCCTGTTTTTCAGCTTTTTTCGCCTCCTTCACAGGAAGAGATAGACCTGCTACATGCCAGCTTCCGTCCTGTTCTTTTGTATACTCAATAAAAAAATTTTGAAAAGTTCCTCCCAGCGTGGCAACTGCCGTGATCATTGCAGTGGAAAGAATCACACCGATCATCGTAACGATTGTTCTCGTCTTATTTTCCTTCATGGTTCTTGCGGTAATTCGTGCGAAAATATTCATCGAATCACCTCATCTCTTATGATTCTTCCATCTTCCAGCGCAAGAATTCTGTCTGCCTGAAGCGCAATATTTTCATCATGAGTAATCACGATTACTGTCTGGTGATACGTCTTATTGGAATACCGCAAAAGTTCCATAATCTCCCGGCTGTTTTCCGAATCCAGATTCCCTGTGGGCTCATCTGCCAGAAGAAGGGATGGTGCGTTAAGAAGCGCCCGCCCTATGGATACCCTCTGCTGCTGTCCTCCGGAAAGCTGATTGGGAAGGTGTTTCTCCCTGTCTTTTAATTTTAAAAGCTCAAGAAGCTCTGAAAGCCGCTTTTCATTTACCTTTCGTCCGTCCATTAAAACAGGAAGCGTCATATTTTCCCGTACATTTAAGACAGGAATCAGATTATAAAACTGATAAATCAATCCCACCTGTCTTCTTCGAAATATGGCAAGCTCCTCTTCTTTCTGTGCGTATACGTCAATCCCACCCACAAAAACCTTACCGGAAGTAGGTCGGTCTACTCCCCCGATAAGATGCATCAAGGTGGATTTTCCGGAACCGGATGAACCTACGATTGCCACAAATTCTCCCTGCTTCACAGACAAAGACACCTCGTCAAGCGCCACAACTGTATTGTCCCCCTGCCCGTATATTTTTTTTAATTTTTCCACACGTAATATTTCCATAATATTCTCCTTTCTATCCGGTTATCTGCTGCCTTCTTCTGTGAAGGTCTGTATCTCCGCTGGAGATAGAAATATTGTAAAAAACGGACGTGACACAGCCGTGACTTTTTTATAACAAATCTGTCACTTTACACAACTGTTTTATAAAAACGAATGACAAACTGTGCTCCCATCGGAGCCGCATTTTGCCCATAGATTACTGCATTTTCCTGTGATAAAATCGCACGGGACAGCGATAGTCCAATCCCAAAACTGTGATTTCCCGCATTTTTCCCTCTGTAAAACCGCTCGAACAAATGGGGAATATCTTCTTTTGGAATGCCCTGCCCGGAATCTGTGATTTTTATTTCTGTAAATAACGGGTTGTCCTCCCAGTCAATGAGAAGTCTCCCTCCCTCCGGCGTATATTCCAGAGAATTTTTAATAACATTCCCAATAGCCTCCAAAGTCCAGTTGTAATCTCCCTGCACTTCCGTATTTCTGTCTCCGTTTACTTCCAGACTTTGTCCTCTGATGTCCATAGAAACAGCAAAAGGCTTCATGACTTCCTGAAAAAAAGAAGCCAAAACTATTTTCTGCGGTTTTAATACAATCGCTCCTGCATCCAGCTTAGAAAGGCGCAAAAGCGAAGTCACAAGCCACTGAATCCTGTCCAGCATCTGCTCCGCTTCCCTTAAAAGGCTCTGACGGGAAGAACTGTCTCCTGTATTCTTTTTCATTCTCTCCACAAGAAGATTTAATGTAGTAAGAGGTGTACGAATCTGATGAGAAATATCTGCAAGCGAATCTGCAAGCGACATTTTTTCTTTTTCAAGAAGCTCCGTCTGCTCCTCCAGACGAAGAATCATTTTCTGCAGCTCATCACGGAGAATCTCTACATCTCCCTCACGAAAATGACGAAGCTCCACACCACCTCCCGCATGGAGAATTTCGTCCAACTGCTGGGACAGAAAACGAATTTCTTTATATCTTTTTTCTGCGAAAACAGTCTGAAAGATACACAAACCTGTTCCGGAAAACAGTACAAAAACCCCTGCTTTTCTATCAAAAACAAAGGCTATAACCCCTGTGAAAATAAGAAAAAGGAGGCTTAAAAAAAGTTGATTTCGCACACTTTTATTTCGAAATATTCCCATTCTATGCCTCCATTTTATATCCCATTCCCCGAACAGTTTTAATAATTTCCGGTTTCTGCGGGTTTTCTTCTATCTTGTCACGAAGCCTTTTAATATACACCGTCAGAGTATTGTCATTTACATACTCCCCTGCAATATCCCATATATCCTCCAGAAGCTGATTTCTCGTAAGAATCTGTCCTCTGTTATTTAAAAACACAAGAAGTAGCCGATATTCCAGTGCAGATAGAAAAACCTCTTCTCCCTGCTTTTTGACTACACCTTTTTCCATATCTATCATAAGATTTCCTATTACTGTAATCTGACTGTTTTTTCCTGCCCGCCGCAGTACGGAGCGCATCCTTGATACAAGTTCCCGCGGGCGAAACGGCTTGCTTATGTAATCATCCGCTCCCATATCAAGCCCTGTCACTACAGAAAATTCATCTCCGAGAGCCGTAAGAAAAATAACAGGAAGATCATATTTTGCTTTGATCGCCGTACAGGCACTGTATCCGTTTCCCTCTGCCAGAGTTACATCGAGAAGAATCAGATCAAACCGTTTTTCCTCAAGCATCTGAAGAGCTTTTGCCTGCCCGTCAGATGCTTTTACCTGAAACCCTTCTTCCTTCAGATATGCAGTAAGATTTTCCACAATATCTATGTCATCCTCTATTAATAATACTTTCGTCGTATTCATAGGCTGTACCTTCTCAATTCCTTTAGTCTCTTAAAAAACATCTCTGCCCAGTCTGAGCGGTCCTCAAACAATTCTGAATTTATTTCCCGAATCTGCGGAATCCCAATCTGTCTGACTGCCTCCACTGCAGCTTCTCTCTGGGAAATTCTCCTTGGATAAACAGTCTGACAATTCGCTCCCTCTATGGTATTATAACTTCCGAAACTCTGGTTAAAATCCATTACCGGATACAGAGCAATACATTCATTCGTTTCATTATCAACGAGAAATCCCCAGTTTTCCGGGTGGCGGTCTGTATTTCCCACAAGATAATCCAGTATATTCATTCCATAAAAGGTTTTCTTATCCAACCGAATACACTCCGTCAGTATATCCAGATCATGATTGCAGGCAAATATTTCAAATGCCATTTTCGAAATCATGGAATACCGTTTAGAAGTAATTATTTTACTTTCCGTTACTTTTTGTCCGTCATAAAAACCTTCTTTATATTCTACCTGTTTTATATCAAAACACTGACATATCCGGCTTGCAATCAGTTCCCGTTTTACTGCGTCTTCTCCACCGTCTTTTAATAAAATAAATCCTTTATTTCTTCGTACCCATGCCTTTGGAAAGCACCCTTTTGTGGACAAATCTCCCGCCATCTCCTCATTTGTAACTGTCATTGATTTTCCCCGCAGAGACAGTTCTACAACTGCTTCGTTTAAAGAATGGTCGTACAGATTCAGACCTTCAAAAGAGACGTCTTCTCCTTTTTCCCGCACCCAGTAAATATCTGTCAGAGACACACAGTGATACGACAGGGAAATCTCCGCCCTATCCCTGTCTGTCACTGCCTGCGCCATTCCGATACTATTTAAAATTTCCTTTGCATACTTTCTATCAAGAGACAACACTCTGGAAGCACACCAATGATAGAAATTATTCATATTATTAATCTGCGTATCAAAGTCCCGTTCTTCCTCCAGATAAAGATCATACGGAAAAAATTTCTCATCAAAAATCGTGACTTCTCCTACTGAATTAATTTCAGCCACTTTCTTTTTTCCGTGCATAAGCTCATAACATATCCGTCTGTTTCCACTTTTAACCGCCATCTCTTTCACCCCTTTTACAAGATATTCCTATTTTATCATGTTATGCGGGAGGGAACAAGGTAGGAAAACCTATCGCAATACCTCATTTATGCTCCGATTTTTTTCAAAAACACATTCCTTTTAAACACCACATACGTCACAATATAGTACACTATGTAAATCCCCATAAAAAGAAGTATGCTTTTTCCAAAATATATTCCCGGAAACGAAGTAGCAACTCCTGTTGTTCGCACAAAAAAGCTGCTGAAGGTAAGAATCAGTTTTCCGCTTATCACAATGGCAAGAAAAGCCGGACAGAGATAGTAGGCTGCAAGCTGAATCCGGATAATTTTGCAGATTTCTTTCTGTTTCAATCCCATTTTCCCAAGTACTTCATACCGGAATTTGTACTTTGCGGAATCACTTAACTGCTGTACAGAAAGAACTGTCACTGCCACGCAGACAAATACAAGACCTATATAAAACATAGGCAGCATAACAGACGCAAGAAGTACCTTTACTTCTGGAATACAATTATCACGCACAAGATTCACGGCGGCATATACTACCATATTATCAGAACCGATACAACTGTTTCCTTCCAAAACAGGCGCTGCATGTTCTCCGAAGTCGCGATGTTCTTCCTCTGTAAGATTGTCAAGTTTCTTCTGTAAATCTGCCGGGGCTTTTCCTTTAAGATTGGCTGCCAGTTCTGCATAATAAGGCGTCATTCTCTGAAGAACCCGGTCAGGCACAATGACCAGATAATCTCCGCCATTATGTCCGTCCTGTGAAAAAGCGTCCGTATAAAGTCCTCCAAAGGAAAGGAGCTTCTCTTTGTCATTATCTGGAATTTTGAGGTCTTTTCCTATATTTTCCGCGTCACTTTTCAGCCTTTCTTTTATCTGTACTGCATATTCATTTTCGCCAAGAGAAACCGGTTCATATCCCAGCATTTCCCTTAAATGGTTATAATCTGTAATTCCCATATACGTATCGTAAGTACAGTACGTGCCGTCGTTTTTCAGCATATCCTGTATCTTTTCCATATCCGGAGAGCCGTTCTTTTTCCAATACATACCGCCCCACTGCTCCAAATTTGTCAGCATCCATGTATTCACCTGATTGTCTTCATCTGTATAAATATGGTAAATATACATTTCTTGCGGATCTGCATATTTTTCAAGAATTTCTCTCTCATCTTCAAAATTGTCTTCCGGATCTGTACTGTTTATCAGCACATCAAAGGGGAATTTTACGGGTAGTATCTTATCTTCATAATCACTGAAAATAAGAGCCAGGGAAGCGCCCATTAATGCCAGTGTAAAAAGGGCAGTAAGCGTTCCCATCGTAAACTGCATGGTGCGTACTTTTGAGGCAAACTGGCGAAGAAGAAAGAGATTCTGTCCTCTGTAAATCCCCTTCCCCTTCTTTCTGACATAACAGGTAATCCAGGCAGACAAGCCCATATAAAAAAGATAAATAGTAAGCACAAGTCCAATAATAAAAAGAACGATTTCTCCTGTGGAAGTCAGATGTGTAAATACTGTCCAGAACAGCAGAATAAAAAGAACAGAAAGGGGAAAAAGAAGCTTTTTAATTCCTTCATGCCCTTCTTTTATTTCCTCATTTTTCCTGGAGCTTTCCATAAGGTCATGGATATTCATTTTCCGAAACCGTCTTTTACAACGGAAAAGTGCAAGAAAATAGCAGCCTCCATAACAGAGAACTGTCATGAGAATTGTCCACTGATTAAAAGTTACATGCGGCGTGTATTCCATATATATCATAGCCGCCATAATAGACATAAGCACCTGAGAAAGAAGAATCCCCAGACCACAGCCGATAATAAGCGCCACACTTCCAAGGAGAAGATTTTCTCTTACATACAGCCTTGCAATCGTTCTTTTTTTCATTCCAAGAAGCATATAAATTCCAAATTCACTGCCTCTCTTTTCCATCATAAAGCGAACCATGTAGTGAATCAGCCATGCCATAATAAGAACAATAAAAAAAGTGGCAAGCCCAATCATGATTGGCATGATTGCATCTTCTTCCATCATTCCCGTAAATTCATTTTGAAAAATCAGGCTGTTAAACGCATACATGAGAGCCGAAACTACGGTCATAGTCAGGATATATACGAGATAATCCTTTGCAGAACGTTTCATATTCCGATAAGCCAGTTTACCTAACATCTGTTATCTCACCTCCTGTCAGGGAAAGTACATCCAGAATTTCCTGCAAAAATACTTTTCTTTCTTTTTCTCCCCGCACAAGCTCATGAAAAATTTTCCCGTCCTTTAAAAACAGAATCCTGCTGCAATAGCTGGCGGAAAAAGCATCGTGTGTTACCATAAGGATCGTTGCTCCCATACTGCGATTCAGCCTTGTAAATGTTTCCAGAAGTACCTGTGAGGAATGAGAATCCAGCGCTCCTGTCGGTTCGTCCGCAAGAAGAAGTTTTGGATTATTAATCATTGCTCTTCCACAGGCACACCTCTGTTTCTGTCCCCCTGACACCTGATAAGGGAACTTGTCTTTTATCTCCTCAATATCAAGAAGACGCATCATTTTTTTACATTTTTCCTGTATATTTTTCCTTTTTTCTCCCTGCAGAGTGAGTGCAAGTATCATATTTTCTTCCATAGTGAGCGTATCCAGAAGATTATATTCCTGAAAAACAAAACCAAGATTCTTTTTCCGGAATTCAGAAAGTCCATCCTCTGAAAGCTCCGTAATATCTGTTTTCCCATAATAAATATGACCTGCAGTCACACGGTCAATGGTTGCCAGCATATTTAAAAGTGTGGTTTTTCCGGAACCGGAAGGCCCCATAATTCCTACAAACTCTCCATTTTCCACCTGAAAACTTACACGATCCACTGCCTTTGTAATATTCGTACTGTTTCCATAATATTTCTCCACATCGCATACACGTATATTCTCCATATCTGTCCTCCTGTTTTGTCTGTCCCTGTGTTTTACAGCTTTTATTTTAGCAGGATTTTCTCTTTGTTGTATAAAAATAGCTTAAAGTTATCTTACGTTTTTGAAAGATAACTTTAAGCGTCCTCTCTTGCAATATATGTACTGATTGGAAATTCCAGATAAATTTTCGTTCCCTGTCCGTATATGGAAGATGCAGAAATTCCTATTCCAAGTCTCGTACAGAGCTTTTTACAGAGATAAAGCCCCATACCTGTAGAGCGTTCATGGGTGCGTCCATTTGTTCCTGTAAATCCTTTTTCAAAAATCCTGGAAAGTTCTTCTTTTTTGATTCCTGTTCCATTGTCGGAAATAATAAGCACCGTTCCATTTTCTCTTTTCTCAGAAAAAATACGAAAAACGGGAGCTTCTTCATTTCTGTATTTTACACTGTTCAAAATCATCTGATTCAAAATAAAAACAATCCATTTTCTGTCTGTATAGGCAAAATCTTCACAGACTACCTCCGCCCGTATGCCGTTCTCAATAAGAAGAAAACGATTCTTTTCCAGCACCTCAAAAACAGCTTCTTTTAAATTGATTCTCTGAATTATATAGTCCTTATAAACATTTTCCGAACGTGCATAATAAAGAACCATATCCACATAATTTTCAATTTTCTGATTCTCAGTAATGATTTTCCGAAAGCTTCCACCTGCAAAATTTTCCTTGCTTCTTCCATTTTCACAGATAAGAGAAATCCCTGTAATGGGCGCCTTGATTTCGTGAACCCAGCTTTCGATATATTCCTTATATTCTTCCTGCCGTTCCTGTACCTGCCTGATTTCCTCAATTACCGACTTATTGGATTTTCGGATAAATCCTCTGTATATTTTATCTTCCTGCCTCCAGGAATCCGGCATCAGTTCTCCCAGAAGATACCGTTTATCCGTATGCTCTAAAATCTCTTTCATCTCTTTAAAATAGCGTTTTCTGCCAACATAAGAAGTTAGGATATGCGCTGCCAGAATCAGAATCCACACGAGAAGAATAAGAGTACAATTCCCTCTGCCATATCCGGTCAAACGAAGAAAACCATACAGACCTGTCATGCAGATACCTTGCAGTACCAACATAAGAATCCTGTCTTTTAGAAATTCCCCAAAACTCATATTCTGTATCCTACTCCTCTCTTAGTTTCTATAAAATCAGAAACTCCAAGAGTTTTCAATTTTTCACGGATTCTTGTAATATGTACGCTCAGGGTGTTGTCGTCAATGAAAATCTGATTTTCCCACAGATATTCAATCAAATCCATTCTTCCCACATAGCTTCCGCTGTTTTGAAACAGCATATGCAGAATTTTCATCTCGTTTTTTGTAAGTTCCACGCTTTTTTCTCTATAAAACAAACAGCATTTTGAAACATCAAGCATTACCTCTTTTCTTGTAAAGCTTGTTGCCTCTCTTATCCCTTTTGTACGTTTTAAAACAGCAGCGATTCTTGCAAGAAGGATAGGAACCTGATATGGTTTTGTAATATAATCGTCTGCGCCCCTCAAAATCCCTGTTAACTCATCCATAGAATCTGTCCTGCTTGTAAGAAAAATCACTGGCACTTCTGTTTTTCCCCGAAGCTGTGTGCAGATGTCAAAGCCGGAAATCCCCGGAAGATTCACATCAAGTAAAATCAAATCGGGAGCTTCTTTTATAATCTGCTCCGTAATATCCGAAAAACACTCAGGGGCAACCGTTTCATATCCTGCATTTTCAAGAAGAATCTTCAACTCGTTTCGTATGGTTATTTCGTCTTCTATAATTATGATTTTCATATTTCAATTCCTTATATTTCTCTTAAAATTGCTCTTTTATTTTCTATTATACACAATTATATATACAAATCCAACCTTCATTCCTTCGCTCTCAAATCCATTTTCACTAATCCTGTCAGCAACATTCCAATCAAAACTATCGTATCCACCGCCAGAAGAAGCACGATATTTTCCACAACACCATATAGAAAGAGCATCGAAAAAATTTCCACAGACAGCGCCACAAAGCACATATAATTTGTGAGATATTCTGCAATAATTTCCCTGTAAAAATCTCTTACCTGAATCTTTGCATATAAAAATGGACGAAGCAGATAACGAATTACTACACAGGCCATCGGATAAGCAAAAATAAACTTTTTATTCACCAGCGAAGATACTGCTCCACGATTCCACTGTACCGGAATCTCCTGGGGAAGTTTCTCATAAAACAACACGGCTGTCAAAAGACACAGCGCTGCCAGTACAGCCCAGGTCACAAAACTTCCCCATATATACAAAAAACTTACAGAATCCAACTTGAAAACCGGCTGGTTTTCATTCCAATAATCCGACAGTTCTTCTACATATTTCTCTACTTTCAATGTGTCATATGTTACGTTTTCCTCTGTCAGTATTTTTTCACACATATGTTTCGCCTGATTCAGCTCTGTAATCTGTCCTTCCAAAACTTCTCCCTGTTTTTTCATAACCTGGCAAAGAGCAGTTTGTCCTGAAATAATGTTTCGAATTTCTTCAATAGAAATGCCAAGTGTACGAAGATATGCAATCTTTTTAATATCTTCTACGTCCTTCTCTGAATATTCTCTGTATCCATTACTCTCATTCCTGAACGGCTCAATAAGCTTTTCCTTTTCATAAAAGCGCACATTGGAGCGGGCAAGCCCTGTCTGATTCTCCACTTCTTTTATTGTCATATTCCCTTCTCCCCTTTTCAGAAAGATTTTTCTTTTATTTTAAGGTATAAACAGGGTTTACAGTCAAGGAATTTTTGCAAACTTCTATAATTTCGCACTTCCTACGATACAACAGCAGGCAGCTTTCGTTTCCCAAAGCTGCCTGCTCTTATGTCTCTATTTTTATAATTCATAGTTTCGTCTCCGCTTGGCAGCTTCACGATAAACCTGCTCGTCTGTCCTTGCAGAAATAACTATGATTTTCATAACATCTTCCATTCGTTCTATCTTATATACAACTCGAATTCCCAAATCTCGGAATTTAATTTTTAAAAGATTTGTAAGATTTACACCGTTCTTATTTCCCAACGGCTTTCCGTATCCGCCTTCCTGAACAGGGAGAGGATTTTGGCTTACCTTTTGAATCCCTTTTTAAACTTGAATCGTAGCAGAACGCTCCAGCTTTTGTATGTCTTTTTTTGCTTCTTCCAAAAATTCCACACTCCAGCTCATTCTATCTCTACTTCCTCCTCTGCTTCCAGGTCTTTCTCGCTGATTCCCAAATCTGCCATAACTGCTTCCATCGGTATAGCAGGTTTTGTTCCATTTTCTTCCAGTCTATTTGTTGCTTCTAATAGCAACATATAATTTTCTTCTATTTCCGTCAGTCGGGTGTATTCTTCCTGAGATAAAATAACTGCGGAAGGCTGATTATTCTTCAGTACAAACAATTCTTTTGTTTCTCTAAGCCGATTAAAAATTTTTGTTGCCTGTCCTTTGTTAAATAACGAAATCGGCACCAGACAATCCATAATATTTGCCATCAATCACACCTCCTTGTCTTTTATTTTATTATACTCATATACAAGCAAAATATCAACTTAAAGAAAAGAAAATTTATAGTTAAATTTTCTTTATTATTATCTTAAATTTTATCCTGTATTTTTACGCACTTATATTACATCTTAAAAAGCAGCCTCGGTTTCCCAAAGCTGCCTGCTCTTATAAATAGATTTTCTTATAAATAAATTTGCTTATATATTTTTCTTCATAAGCTCTTTTCCTGAAATTCCAGGTTCAGTCATGTTTTCCGGATCTAAAATGCAGTCAAGCTCTTCTTCTTCAAGAAGCCCTTCCTGTAAAATAAGGGTACGGACAGATTCTCCTGTCTGAATTGCTTTTTTTGCAACATCCGCTGCTTTCTGGTATCCAATATGCGGACAAATTGCTGTGATAATTCCAACACTGTTTTCTACAAGGTAACGGCAGCGTGTCTCATTTGCCGTAATTCCCTTAATACAGTTATCCACAAAAGTCTGCACCGCATACGCCAGTGTGTCAATAGACTGGAACATACAGTAGAAAATAATTGGCTCAAAGGCATTCAGCTCCAGCTGTCCAGCCTCTGCCGCCATAGTAATTGTCATATCATTTCCAATCACATAGAAAGCAACCTGATTCACTACCTCCGGAATAACCGGATTCACTTTTCCCGGCATAATAGAAGAACCATTCTGTTTTGCCGGAAGGTTAATTTCGTGGAAGCCTGCCCTCGGGCCGGATGACATCAGACGAAGGTCATTTGCAATTTTGGATAAAGTAACAGCACATGCTTTTACTGCTCCGGAGACTGCCACAAAGGGATCAAGATTCTGCGTTGCGTCAATTAAATCGAATGCCTGAACAAAATCCATCGCAGAAACCTCGTTTAAGTTTGGAACAATTCTTCTTAAATATGTTTCATCTGCATTGATACCTGTTCCAATCGCAGTTCCTCCCATATTCAGACAACGCATCTCATCCATCGCTTTATCCATACGGTGAATATCACGCATAACTGCAACGGAGTATGCTTTAAATTCCTGCCCCAGACGAATGGGAACTGCATCCTGCATCTGCGTACGTCCCATTTTTAAAATTCCGTCAAACTCTTCTGCCTTTTCACAAAGCGCTTTGTGAAGACGAAGCAGCTCTGTTTTCAAATTTTTCAGAAGGCGAAGGGCTGTCATTTTTCCAGCTGTAGGGATTACGTCATTTGTGGACTGTCCGCAGTTTACGTGATCGTTTGGATTGACAATGGAGTAATCTCCCTTCTGACCGCCGAGGATTTCAATAGCACGGTTTGCGATAACCTCATTTGCATTCATATTTACAGAAGTACCGGCACCTCCCTGAATTGGATCTACAATGAAATCCTCATGAAGCTTTCCTGCCAAAATTTCATCGCAGGCTGCCACAATGGCTGTCGCAATAGACTTGTCAAGGATTCCCACCTCACAGTTTGTGATTGCCGCCGCTTTTTTTATGTATGCAAGACTGTTAATAATTTCCGGATGCATATTTAATCCTGTTATATGAAAATTCTCTGCTGCCCGCAAAGACTGTACTCCGTAATAAACATTTTCCGGAACATCCTTTGTTCCGATAGAATCTTTTTCTACGCGAAAATCTGCAATCGTTTCTTTCATGATTATCCTCCCATGTACATCATACGTACATTTTCTTCTTGACCTTATTATAAGAAACCGGTACAATATAATCAAATACATATTAAAATATAAATAGTATAACTTTAAAGTTATGAGGTTTTTATGTTTCATGGAATGAATTATATATACGCCGTTTATAAGGAAGGCAGCTTTTCCAAAGCAGCAAAAAGTCTTTTTATTTCACAACCTTCCTTAAGCGCCACTGTAAAACGAATTGAAGAAAAAGTAGGCTATCCTATTTTTGACCGAAGTACAAAGCCTCTGCAGCTTACGGAACCTGGCCGGCAGTACATCCGCACTGTAGAAAAGCTTATGTCTGTAGAAAACGACTTTACAGAATACATAAATGATTGGGGCGGACTTCAGGCAGGCAATCTTACCCTTGGGGGAAGCAGCCTTTTTTCTTCCTGGGTACTCCCTCCTCTTATGGCGGAATTTTCCAGAAAATTTCCTCTTGTAAAATTAAAACTGAAAGAAGAAAATACAACAGAGCTTACTACTCTCCTTCAGGATGGAAAAATTGATCTGATGCTGGATAATGGAATTATTCAAGAAGAAAATTTTTCCTCCTGCATTTATCAGGAAGAGCATCTTCTTCTTGCAGTACCTGCCTCCTTTTCTGTAAACAGCAAATTGTCTTCCTTTCAGATTTTGCCGGAACAAATTAGAGACAAAAGTTTTTTAAATTCAAAAGTTCAGCCTGTTCCCCTGATGTATTTTGAAGCAGAGCCTTTCATTATCTTAAAGCCGGAAAATGATACAAGAAAGCGGGGAATGGGAATTTTCAGAGAAAACCAGCTTACTCCTAAAGTGCTTTTTGAATTAGACCAGCAGATGACCTCCTACAATATTACATGCTCCGGCATGGGCATCTCCTTTATAAGTGATACCTTGATTTCCCGCGTTCCCTATCACAACAATGTGATTTTTTATAAGCTGTCCGGGCAGTACAGCCACAGAAGCATTTATTTTTACTGGAAAAAAGGGCGGTATCTGACAAGAGCAATGGAAGAATTTCTCCGCATGGCACAGGAAAAGATATAATTTTTTAATCTTCCACACTCAGCATTCTGTACCCGATTCCAATATGTGTCTGAATATACGCTGGCTTTTCCTTATCCTTCTCCAGTTTTTTCCGAAGAGAAGTCATGTATACGCGAAGGGAAGAAATATCGCTTCCCATCCCGTTCTGCCATACTTTTTCCAGAATAAACTGATACGTCAGGACCTTGCCCACATTCCGGGCAAGAAGGCAGAGAAGACTGTACTCCAGTGGCATAAGATGAAGCTCCTCCCCGTCAAGCTTTACAACTGCCGCGCTGTAATCTATTTCCAGCCCTCCGTTTTTGAAAACGCTTTCGTTTGTGTTATCTTCCCGCATAATATACTGTACACGGCGGATCGTCGCCCGAAGTCTTGCAGACAGTTCTACTACGCTGAAGGGCTTTGTGAGATAATCGTCCGCTCCCACGTCAAGAGCCGCCACCTTGTCTTTTTCATCGCTTCTTGCACTGATCACAATGATAGGGGCTACCGACCAGGAACGGATTTTCCGGATCACTTCAATTCCGTCCATATCAGGAAGCCCAAGATCCATAAGAATAATATCCGGATTGTTGGCTGCTGCCAGCATAATTGCCTGCGAGCCGTTCTGCGCCGTATCAAATTTATACTTTTCCATTTCCAGAGTTGTGGTGATCAGGTTGCGGATCGGCTCATCATCTTCCACAACAAGAACTACCGGCTTGCCGCCTTTTATCATAATCGAATCTCCTCCTGTTCCAGTGCAAAACAAAATACGGTTCCCGCTGGCTCGTTGTCATAAACCTTAAGGCTGCTTCCGTGTGCACCTATGATCGACTGGCAGAGAGGAAGTCCAAGCCCCATGCCTCTTCTGCCGTCGCTGACCGTATTATTTGCCGTATAATACATATCAAAAATTTTCTCTTTCTGCTCTTCTGTCAACCCTTCCCCGTTGTCTTTTACGGAAAAAAGAACCTTTCCCTTTAAAGCTTCCGCCCGGAGAATAATTTCTCCTCCCTCCGGCGTATATTTTACCGCATTGTCTACAAGATTAATCAAAACCTGCAGGATCAGTTTCACATCCATTTTCGCAATGAGAATTTCCTCACATTCCACCTGGATATGCTGGTGTTTTCCCCTTCTGTTTATATGCCGCACTGCCTCGTCCAGTACTTCCTCTGCGATTTCTCCCTGGATATTTAATTCCATGCTTCCGTTTTCGATTCTCGTAATTGAGAGAAGATTTTCCACAAGATTGATCAGCCACATGGAATCATTGTAAATATCATGGTATATTTTCTGCCGTTTCTCTGCCGAAAGGATTGTCTCATTTCCTATGAGATTTTCTGCATTTCCGGAAATACTCGTAAGAGGACTTCGAAGGTCGTGAGAGATCGAGCGAAGAAGATTTGCCCTTAACTGCTCTTTTTCCAGTCGAATCTCCGCCTCCCTCTGCTGCTTTAAAAGCTCCTCCTTTTCCATAGCAAAGGCACATTCATGGATCAGAGTGCCCACGATTCCCCGCTCAAAGGTGCGGATGGGTTCTCCCTCCATACCAATGGCAATAACTGCAAACATTCGCGCATCGCTTTTTACTGCAAGGAACATATACTTTGATTCTCCCAGTGTCTCTGTAGAAAATCCGGCATCCTCCTGATGCTGCCAGCACCATCTCACAACTGCCATATCTGTTTCCTGAAGAGCTTCTTCTCCGTTTTCTTTTCTGTAGGAAAGGGGAATACTTCCTTCCTCAGGCTCTCCAAGATAACAGTAGATGTTTTTTTCAAGAAGTCTGCCAAGCTGCTCCACGATCTTCTGGGCAATCTCCTGGGTGGTGGAAGCTGTCTGAAGGCTTCGGCTCGCCTTTAATAAAAGCTCCGAGCGATAGGATTTCTTGGCATTCTGATAAGCATAATCCTTTACCTTTTTCGTGAGCATGGAGCAGATCATAAATGTGACAAACATTACGATAAAGGTCACGATATAGTTTGGATTATAAACGGAAAACGTAAAAACAGGAGCTGCAAAAAAGAAGTTGAAGGTAAGAACACCTAAAATACTGTAAATCAGTCCCCAGATATATCCGTCTGTAAAAAGAGCCACGATCAGATTTCCCAGGATATACGTCATGATCAGATTTGCATCGCTGAACCCCCATCTTGCAAAAATCAGATCAATTCCTGTGGAAAGAAGAAGGCTTGCGCTGCAGTAACCTATATTTTTCCACATATGATTCCTGTTTTTTTCTTCCACTGCATCTCTCATTGCTGTTTTCCTCCGTTTCTATGTTCTTATCATAACGCAAAATCATAAAAAATTCTACTTTTCTTTCTGAACAAGATAAATTCTAGCAAACACAAGGGCAGCCTCATTTAACATGGCTGTTAAAAGTCCGTACTCAAAAGAGGGGATTTCTCTTTTTTCTTCCAGTATGATTCCCATTACTCCATATATTTCCTCACTTGTTTTAACAGGAAGATACATGGCTTTTGCATCGGGAAGCGTGTGGGTACAGCAGCCTGCGCGTTTTTTATTTGCCATGACCCAGTCCACAACTGCACGTTCTTTTTCGTCCTGCGTTTTTCCAAGCTCCTCTTTTGATACGCCCTCTCTTGGAAACAGCCAGGGTCCTGTCGTCTTTTCATCTTTCCGCACATAAAATACAACGGAAAGATTCATAAGCTTCAGCACTTTTTCACTTAACTCCATGAGAAGGTCTTTCACATTTTCCACACGCCGCATTTTTCTGCTGTTTTCCAGAAGAAGCTCTGTTCTATACATAATTTTTGCACTTTCTCTGGCCTGTCTTCTTCCTGTAGATAAAACTGTAGAAATAATAATAGAAAACAGAAGCATAATACCAAATGTCACACTGTACTCTCCACTGTAAAAAGTAAGGCTGTAATACGGATGTACAAAAAACCAGTCAAAAAGAAAGACGCTCAATACGGCTGCTGAAACAGCAATATACCGCCTTGTTGTATAAAGGGACAGAATCAGAATAGAAAAAAGGTATCCCATGATAATGTCCGCGTCCACAAAGCCCAGTTTTCGAAAAAGGAAACCAACGCCTGTTGCCATGCAGAGAGCTGCTGTTTCTTTTAAAAGGTCCATATACAGACTTTCTGTTGCCTTCGCACTTACATACCGTTTTGGCGTATGAAGAAAATACCGTTTTTTCCCCGTATTTCCCGTATCCGGAATAATAAATATATCAAGCTCCGGCATATATTCACTGATCTGGTCTGTGAGCGTTCCTTTTTTCTGACCGAGAAGAATCCTGTGATTTGTTCTTCCAAGAACGAGCTTCGTGACGCTGCTGACTCTGGCGTATTCTGCAATCTGAAAGGCAATATCATCACCAAATACGGTTACCACCTTAGCCCCAAGCGCCTCTGCAAGGTGAATATTTTCATCACGTGCTTTTTTAACTGCCGGTTCTGCATTTTGAAGGGCAGTTGTTTCCACATAAAGGGCAGTAAATTTTGCGTGAAAGGCATATGCCATTCTTGACGCACTTCGGATGACTTTTTTGCAGGAAGGAGCAGCGGAAATGCAGGTCATTATATGCTCGCCTTGATAATACTCTCCATTTTCTCCTGATTCATTTTGAATATGTTCTAAAATGGCAAGCCGATTTACTTTATCTGCCATTCTTCGAAGAGCAATTTCACGAAGAGCGATCAGCTTGTCTTTTGCAAAAAAATTCTGAAGCGCTCTCTCCGCCTGTACTGCCTTATAAATTTTCCCTTCTTTTAATCGCTCAATCAGAATATCCGGTTCAATATCCACAAGCTTTACCTGATCGGCGGAATCAAATATTTTATCGGGAACACGCTCCCTTACATGGATGCCCGTAATGCTTCCCACAATATCGTTCAGGCTTTCCAGATGCTGAATATTTACGGTTGTATATACGTCAATACCTGCATCAAGAATTTCTTCAATATCCTCATACCGTTTTCTGTGGCGCATCCCCGCTGCGTTTGTATGCGCAAGCTCATCAACAAGGACTAGCTGTGGTTTTCTTCGCAAAACAGCGTCAAGATCCAGCTCCCGGAGATCAATTCCCTTATATGGCACAAGAAGAGGGGGGACTTTTTCCAGTCCCTCCTCTCTTTTACTTGTCTCCGGTCTTGCATGAGGTTCAATATATCCGGAAACCAGATCTACACCCTCTTTCAATAGCTCATGAGCTGCATCCAGCATGGCGCAGGTTTTTCCAACCCCTGCCGCATATCCCAGAAAAATACACAGTTTCCCTTTCTTTTCTTTCTCCTTCGCTTCTTCCTCCGCATGGATCCTTCTCAGCAATTCCTCCGGAGTCGCCCGTTCTGTGCTCATGTTTTTCCTCCCCGGCACATCAGCCTTCCATAGCTTCTTTGATTTCCAGGTTACATTTTAATACGTTCACTTTTTCTTCTCCGAAAATCCCGAGAACCTTATGCTCTGTGTTGTTTTCTACGATTTTCTCTACTTCATCCTCAGAGAGTCCGCTTTTTGCAGCTACGATAGGAAGCTGTACTTCCGCAGATTCCGAGCTGATGTGAGGATCAAGTCCGGAACCGGAAGCAGTAAGCATATCTGCCGGAATTTCACCTGTAAATTCCTCGCCTGTCGCTTCCCTGTATCTTTCCTTAAAAGCCTTTACATCATTTTCCACACGCGCTTTTAAGTCCTCGCTTGTAGCTCCGTAATTAAAGCTTCCGGAGGCAACCCCTGTATATTCGCCGCTTTCTTTTTCTTCTTTTGTATAAGTATTGTAATTTACAGAAGAAATTCTTCCATGAAAATACTGGTCGCCTTCAAACTCCTGTCCTACTACCTCAGAACCAACTTCTTTTCCATCTGCCTTTACAATACTTCCGTTCACCTGCTTGGGAAACAGAACCTGCCCGATACCGGTAAGAGCCAGGGGATAAATCACACCACATATAAGAAGCAGGGTAAATGTAACTGCAGCCGCTTTTTTTAAATATTTTCCAAAATTCTTCATGTCATTACCTCTATTTTTATAATCCTAAAAGTGCCAGAAGTGGCGCAACTAAAATATCAATCAGTTTAATTCCGATAAACGGTACGATCACACCGCCAAGTCCATAAATTCCCATGTTTTTCATCAGCATCTTTTCGGAGCGCATTGGTTTATATTTGACACCGCGCATGGCAATGGGAATCAGGCACGGAATAATAATGGCGTTGAAAATAAGTGCGGATAAAATCGCGCTGAACGGTGTTGCAAGATGCATAATGTTCAGCATTTCCATCTGTGGAATTACAAGAGTGAACATTGCCGGAATAATGGCGAAATATTTTGCCACATCGTTTGCAATACTGAAAGTAGTAAGAGAACCTCTTGTAATCAAAAGCTGTTTTCCAATTTCCACAACCTCCAGAATCTTGGTTGGGTCAGAGTCAAGGTCAACCATATTGGCTGCCTCTTTTGCAGCTGTTGTTCCGCTGTTCATGGCAAGACCAACGTCTGCCTGTGCAAGAGCCGGCGCGTCGTTTGTACCGTCTCCTGTCATCGCTACCAGTTTTCCTTCTGCCTGCTCTTTTTTGATGGCATCAATTTTATCCTCTGGTTTACATTCTGCAATAAAACCGTCTACACCTGCTTCTTTTGCAATCGTTGCAGCTGTCAGCGGGTTATCTCCTGTACACATAATTGTCTTGATCCCAATTTCACGGAGACGGGCGAAACGCTCTACAAGCCCCGGTTTTACTGTATCTTTTAAGTAAATAACGCCGTATATTACATTTCCTGCACATACAACAAGAGGTGTGCCGCCAAGACTGGAAATTTCTTTTACAATTCCTTCCAGATCGTCAGGAATTGTTCCACCCTTTTCTTTTACGTATGTTTTGATGGCATCGTAAGCGCCTTTTCGAATTTCTGTGCCGTCTTTTAAGTTGACGCCGCTCATTTTTGTCTGTGCGGTAAACTCCACAAATTCCATCTGCTCTTTTGCATCTTCTCTGATACCTGTTCCAAGAGACATTCCAAGTTCTACCACAGATTTTCCTTCCGGTGTGGAATCACAGAGGGAAGTCATTACACTGTAATCAATTAAGTCTTCTTTTTTCTTTCCTTTTACCGGACGAAAATCTGCTGCAAGACGGTTTCCGTATGTAATGGTTCCTGTTTTATCAAGAATCATGGTGTCTACGTCTCCGCAGGCTTCTACTGCTTTACCTGACATGGCAATTACATTAAATCTTGTTACACGATCCATTCCTGCAATTCCGATTGCGGAAAGCAATCCGCCGATAGTGGTCGGAATCAGGCACACTAGAAGAGCAATCATGGTTGCCATTGGAATCTTTGCTCCTGCATAATCAGAGAAACAGTAAAGAGTGACAACCACAATAAGGAAAATAATAGTTAAACTTACAAGAAGCGTATTCAGCGCAATTTCATTTGGCGTCTTCTGTCTGGAAGCTCCTTCTACAAGAGAAATCATTTTATCCAGGAAAGATTTTCCAGGCTCTGAAGTAATTTTAATTTTCAGCCAGTCACTGACTACTGTGGTTCCTCCTGTAACAGAAGAGAAATCGCCGCCTGCCTCTCTCGTAACAGGAGCAGACTCTCCTGTGATCGCTGACTCGTCTACAGATGCAACACCTTCAATTACCTCGCCATCATTTGGAATCACTTCTCCCATTCTTACCATGACTACATCGCCTTTTTTCAGCTCAGAAGCGTTGATCGTCTTTTCTGTGCCGTCTTTTAAAAGAAGATTTGCCACAGTATCTTTTTTTGTTTTCTTCAAAGAATCCGCCTGGGCTTTTCCACGTCCCTCTGCAACAGATTCTGCAAAGTTTGCAAAAAGAATTGTTACAAATAAAATCACAGTTACTATTCCATTATAAATACGGAGGGAACTGTCATCTCCAAAAATCGTAGGGAAAATTGTCATGATCAGGCTGATTACAAAACCAATTTCTACTACAAACATTACGGGGTTTTTCATCATATATTTTGGATTTAATTTCTGAAAGGCTCCGATAATGGAAGTTTTCAGAATATCCTTTGTAATAAATTTTGTCTTTTTATGCTCTTTTTCCATTTCAATCCATATCCTTTCTGACTTCGCATCCTGTTTATGACATCCAAAGTACAAGATGCTCTGCTATCGGCCCAAGTGCCAGTGCAGGGAAGAATGTCAATGCTGCAAAGATATATACAACAACTACTAAAACAACTGTAAAAATTACATTGTCCGTCCGTAATGTTCCTACTGTCTCATTTACACGGCGTTTTGCCAGCAGACTTCCTGCGATTGCAAGCTGTGCGATAATAGCAATATATCTTCCGAAGAACATGGCAAGACCAGTCGTAATATTCCAGAATACAGTATTATCTGCCAGTCCTTCAAAACCGGAACCGTTGTTTGCAGCAGAAGAAGCATATTCATATAAAACCTGTGACAGTCCATGAAAACCTTCGTTTGTAATTCCTTCCATTCCCGCCCCTGTCATAACGGCAAGCGCGGAAAAACCAAGAATAAGAAGCGGATGCACGATCAGTACAAGAGCCACAAGCTTCATTTCTTTTCCTTCAATTTTCTTTCCAAGATATTCCGGGGTACGTCCAATCATAAGTCCGCAGAGGAATACGGCAAGAATTACATACATTACCATATTCATAAGACCGACGCCCTTACCGCCGAATACACAGTTTAGCATCATGTGAAGCATTGGAACCATTCCTCCAAGAGGGGTCAGGGTATCGTGCATATTGTTAACTGTACCTGTAGTAAATGAGGTGGTTGTCGTTGTAAAGAGTGCAGACTGGGCAATGCCGAAGCGCATCTCTTTTCCTTCCATGCTTCCCATATCCTGATTGAGGCCAACTGCTTCCAGAGCCGGGTTTCCCGCCTGCTCTGCGTTAAAGCAGATAAGAAGTCCTACAAGGAAGAGTATAGACATAGCTGCAAAAATAGTTCTTCCCTGATTTCCGAAAATGACTTTTTTCTGAGCAGACATCACAACCTGATTTTTCTTTGCTTCTTTTCTTCTCTTCATTGTCATTTTTCCAAAAGTAATGACGCAGGCTCCCGGAAGGACCATCATACTGAGAAGCTCAATCATATTTGAAATTACAGTCGGGTTTTCAAATGGCGTTGTTGAGTTTGCTCCGAAAAATCCACCGCCGTTTGTTCCCAGATGTTTAATACTTTCCAGCGCTGCCACAGGTCCCATTGCAAGATCCTGATACTGTCCCTCGATTGTCTGTACGGTCTGGTTTGCCTCAAGTGTCTGAGGAACGCCCTGCCAGATCAGAAGAAGTCCGGCGATCAGAGATACGGGAATGAGAATACGAGTGGTGATCCGCACCATATCTTCATAAAAATTTCCCACATCCTTCCGTTTTCCTGCAAGTCCCCTGCAGAATGCCATACATGCCGCATATCCGCTGGCTGCAGATACAAACATCATAAAAATGATAACAAGCATCTGGCTTAAATAAGAAAGACCGGACTCACCGGAATAATGCTGAAGGTTTGTGTTTGTCATAAAGCTGATAATTGTGTTAAAAGAAAGGGTCGGTTCCATAGCTTCGATTCCATTCGGATTTACAAATAATAATCCCTGAAGCCTTAAAACAAGATACCCGGTAAATACCATCACTGCGTTTGTGGTAAGTAAATGAAGCGCATATTGCTTCCAGTTCATTCCCTCACCGTTTATTCTGCAGACCTTATAGATCAAACCATCCACACGGTTAAAAAGCGGATCTGCAAATGTTTTCTCTTTTGTGGCGATATGGTACATATAAGTTCCCATAGGGATTACAAGCACCATAAATATCGCAAGGGTAACCACTATCTGTAACATTTTTTCTCTCCTCCAAGTCTAATCCCTTTTCTTACAATTTTTCCGGATAAATCAGTGCATAAAATAAATATCCGGTAAGTAGTAAAATGATAATTGCCAACAAAATCATTTTTCTTCCTCCTTATACACGGTGGCTGTGCCAACCTGTTTTTCACACCAGTCTGCTAAAAGCTTCATGCTTCCAAAGCAGACAGCCAAAATGAAAATCATAACTATATCCATTGTTTTCATCCCTTTCTTTCCTTTTCTGGCAGAACCAATCATAGCACAAAAAATTTTAAATCAGTGTTATAATGACGGACTACAAAATTAAAATGGTATTAAAAAATACTTGACAGATTATATCCGATATATTATACTTTTAAAATGAACATTGTTCAAACTGGTAATACCGTATATTTACATTACATAAGGAGGCTTTCTCATGAAAAAATTATGGAATACTGCTTTTATTTATTTCTGGCTCGCTATGGCAGGCGGCGTATTCTATCGGGAATTTACAAAATTTAACAATTATTCCGGAAAAACCGTGCTTGGACTTCTCCATGTACATCTTCTTGTTCTCGGAACTCTTTTGTTTTTAATTATCGCACTATTCTGCCGGACTCTTCCCCTTCTGGAATCCAAAGGCTTCCGGAAATTTTTAATTCTTTATAATATTGCGCTTCCATTTATGGCAATTACCATGCTGGTGCGCGGTATCCTGGAAGTAAAAGGCACTGCTTTATCCTCCGCACAGAATGGTATGATTTCCGGTTTTGCGGGAATTTCCCACATTCTTATGCTAATTTCTCTTGTCATGCTCCTTCTCTCCCTGAAAAAAGAGCTTCTGAAAAATGAATAAAACATACAAACAGCCGCAGACGAAATTTCTTCCGCCTGCGGCTGTCTCTTACTGCTGATGTATCATTCTCTCTATCATATCTACCGTTTCTTTAATTCCATAGCTTGCGCTGTTGATACAAAGGTCATAATTCTCTGTATTTCCCCATTTCTCTCCAGAATAGAACTGATAATATTTTCTGTGTTGCCGGTCCATTTTCTTAAGGAAGTGAGACGCCTGCTTAAAGTTCATATTTCTTGCTTCCATAACGTGCTGTGTCCTGATGGCAAAAGGTGCATCTATAAAAATACTGATATGCGGAATATGATTGTTTTTCAAAATCGCATCTGCACATCGTCCCATAATAATGCAGTCCTCGCTGCGCGCCATAGAGCAAATTAGATCGCTCATATTAAAAAATACGGCGTCCTGGGTCGGCAGTCCGTGATAACGGTTAAAATCACGAATCCATTCCTTTAAATGAAATCCACTTTTCTTTTTATACTTATCAAAATTTGTAAAGCTCGCTTTATCATTGACTGAATCTTTATCTGCTTCCAGACGCTTCATAACCTGATTAAAAATTTCCGCATCATAATAATTGATACGAAGCGCATCCGCCAGAGCAAATCCTATATCGTTTCCCGCACTTCCCTGCGTTCTTCCAATACAGATCACAAGATGGTCATCCTCCGAAAATTTCTGACGAAGATTCGATGTATTCAACTGTGCCCTTGCAAGATCCAGAATATCTACCGAACCGAATGTATCCGGCAAAGCCGCCACTTCCTGAAGAATGCCGTCGTATTTTATCATAAGACGCTTTCTCACTTCTTTCTCCTGTATCGTGCGGGCCATATTGCTGATAAGCGCCATCTCACTTCGAAGAAGATGTCCATCCGGCTTTGTATACATGAGCATTGCAAGACTACGAATACAGTTTTCTCTGTCTCCTGTAAAGGTCCGCCCCAGAGCAGAGCCTACGCAGTTATAAACTTCTCCGTCCAGCTCGTAAAGCTTCTCTGCAATTTCTCTGCATTTTTCTTTATTTGCCTGTAACTTTCCCTGCATATTTTCTCCTCCTTCCTACAAAAAGAATACCAGCATATCCAGTATAAATACCGGTATCAAAAATGCAAGCGACCATAACATATAGCCAAAGAAGGATGGCATATTGACACCGTTTTCATCAGAAATAGCTTTTACCATAAAATTTGGTGCATTTCCTATATATGTATTTGCTCCCATAAATACTGCCCCGCAGGAAATAGCAGTCAGGGTTTTTACGGAAATTGTTCCAAGAGTAGTTGCAATTCCGCTTGTAAACCCAAGTGTTCCTGCCGTTGTGAGGAATACAAGATACGTCGGTGTATTATCGAGGAAACTGGAAAGCGCTCCCGTTGCCCAGAACATCTGAGCCGGTGCAGTAATTCCAAGCTCCGGTCCCATTGTTTTTAAAAGCATAAGTGCTGGCTGCATGGTAATAAAAATTCCGATAAAAAGTACTGCGACCTCTTTGATTGCGCCCCAGGTAAAATGGTTTCTTCTTCTGATTTCCGGGTTTGTCGTCTTGAAAGACAGCCAGGTAGCAGCAAGAATGATCACGATTTCAATGACAGAAGGAAATCCTAATGTCACTTCTCCGAAAATGTGAATTCCGCGTACATTTCCGGAAGCATCCTGAAATGCACTCATCCCCGGAAGTACACCGCTTAAAATAACGGCTCCCACAATCATAAGAAGGAAAATGATGTTATGAAGCCCGTCAATGCGAAACTCCGTTCCCGGTTTTCGAATATCCGGTTTTGAACCGGCCGCAATGTCTTTTTTATATGCTCTCTTATCAAGATGATAGAACACAAACAGAAGAATTACCATATTAAATATAAGCATAGGAAAAAGATGAAGGCTCCAGAAAAACGGAACTCCCCGCATAAATCCCATTAAAAGCGGCGGGTCACCAATAGGAGTCAGACAGCCGCCCATATTGGATACCAGGAAAATAAAAAATACCATAATGTGGCTTTTCCTTTTTCTCCAGGAATTCATTTTAATAATGGGACGCACCATCAGCATACTGGCTCCCGTTGTTCCGATACAGCTCGAAAGAAGCGTTCCAAGGGCAAGAAGACCTACGTTTACTCTTGGAGAGCCTGCAAAATCCCCCTCCATCGTAATATTTCCGGATACACAGAATAATCCGAACAAAAGCACAATAAAAGTAAGATAATCATTAAACAGACATTCCAGCACAGTCTCTGCTGTCATGCCGGCTCCGTATACTACTGCAAAAGGAATTACAAGGAGCAGGATCCAGAAGCCCACTACAAGTGGCTGATGCGCTTCCCACCACTCGCCTTTTACAAGGGGCATGACTGCTATACACAGGAGAAGCCCTGCAAACGGTATACACAGCCAGAGCGGCACACCTGTGGCTTCACTGCCGTTTTCTGCTGCATAAACAGAAACAGGACAGGACAGAAGAGCCACAAGTGTGCCGCTTAAAAACGTCCATAATTTTTTCACACTTCCACCTCCGATGTCATTTTTTCACGTTGCTATTATAGCACATTGAAGATGAAAATCAATTAAAATTCCATGCAAAATGACTATTATGGTGAATTTTCTTTTGATTATTTTCTTCCTTTTTACAATCCTTGTCAGAATGCTTTGGATTCATAAATTTCACAAAAAAACGAACCGGTTTTTCCTGCTGACAGTCTGCGTCTGCATACGCACATTTTACAGAAACACTCTCCATCTGAGAAAACTGTTCCAGATTAAACCTTGCAGCCGCACAGGAAGGGTCCAGCGCATAGGCAGCCCGGAAATGTTTCATGGCAAGGGAATGTTCTCCTTTCTTTTCCAGAAGAATTCCCATAAGGTTATGTGGTACTGCAGAATGTGGTTCCTCCTCCATCGCTTTTCTAAGCATCTGCTCACATTTTACAAATTCTCTATTTCCAATCTGCTCTCTGCAGTCCTCGATCATTTTCTCATCCATTGTCATACTCATCATAATAAAGCACCTCCTTGATTTGTCTTTATTATAGCTGAAGTCCTGTGAGATTGGTGTGAGGATTGCTTTTTTCCTGTGAGAATCCTGTGAGAATTTTTATTTCACTTCCTGTTCCTTCATTCGGTATCCAACTCCGATTTCTGTAAGAATATACTTTGGTTTTCCCGGATTGTCTTCTATTTTTCTTCTTGTGGACGCCATGACGGTACGGAGAACCTGTGTATCCTGTCCGTACCCTTCTCCCCACACATTCTTTAAAATATACCCATAAGTAAGTACCTTTCCCTGATTCTTCATAAATAAAAGAAGAAGATTATATTCCAGCGGAGACAGATGGATTTCCTCTCCGTTTTTTAATACCATATGCTTTTCCGTATCAAGAAAAAGTCCTCCGTTTACGTATGTCGTTTCCTCCTTTTGCGGCTCCTGCTGCCGCTTCATTCTGTTATAATGACGGAGTGCCACACGGATTCTTGCCATAAGCTCTGTTGTGGAAAAGGGCTTTGTGAGATAATCGTCCGCTCCCTCGTCAAGCGCATCTGCCTTTTCTCTGTCCTGATCCCTTGCAGATACAATGATCACCGGCATCTCCCAGTCTTTTCGGATTTCCCGTAAAACCTCCATTCCATCTATATCCGGAAGTCCCAGGTCAAGAAGCACCAGGTCTGTCTCCTCTTTTTTGATATGACAAAGCCCTTCTCTTCCTTTCGTCACACCTTTCACAGAAAATCCTTCATTTTCCAGCGTGTACATAATAAAATTGGAAATCTGTACATCATCCTCAATTACAAGTATCTTTTCCTTCATAAGCTCTCCTCTCCTGCTGGAAGCCAGAATGTAAACTCTGCTCCCCTTCTGTCCGTTCTGTTTCGTCCAGAAATTCCGCCTCCGTGAGCCTCCACAATGGTTTTACAGATGGTAAGCCCAAGTCCGATGCCTCTCTTTACATCTGCTGCCCTCTCCTTTGATGTATAAAACATCTGGAAGACATTGGGAACATCCGTATCTGCAAGGCCTTCTCCCTCATCACGGACGGTAACCGTTGCTCTGTCATTTTCATATCCGATAATCAGCTCTATCTTTTCTTCTTTTTTCGTATGCTTTACTGCATTTGTCAGAAGATTGGTGATCACCTGCTGAATCAGCTTTCCGTCCATTGGTACAAGATAAAACTCTTCCGGCAGCGTAATCTGGATTTCTCTGTCCGGAGATGCCTTTTCAATGCGCTCCACGGCACAGGCAGCTACCTCCTCCAGAGCTTCCATTTCTTTATTTACATGAATTTTCCCATCCTGAAGTCTTGTAAGGCTTAAAATATTTTCCACAAGCTCCTTCAGCCAGTCTGCATCGTGATAGATGCCCTGTATCATATCGTACCGCCTGTCCGTCTCTTCCGTCATAGAAAGAAGCATCTCCGAGGTTCCCATAATCCCGGAAAGCGGTGTTCTGATGTCATGGGAAATGGAACGAAGAAGATTTGCACGGTATCGCTCCTGCTCCATTTTCTCCCTGTCACGCATTCTCTCCGTGATAATCTGAATCCGCTCCATCGCAAGAGCGATATTTTCAAGCACAGAATAAAGAAGCTTTTCCTTTTTATGGATCTGATGCCACTCCGTCTCTGCCGGAAGCTCCATTACTGCAAGAAGCCTTCCATGTCCTCTCACCGCATAATACCAGGCATTTTTATCTTTCCAGCACTCTTCCTCCGGATTTCGAAAACCTTCCCGTATTTTTTCCCAGTTTTCTTCTTTTCTTTTTTTGATCCCATCCCCGCACTTCCAGATGGAAAACGGCTCTGTCTCCCCTGTAAAACAGATACAGCCCGCCTCTGTCTGAAACAACGCGCCCACACTTTCCGATGCAAGAATCATAATGTTTTCCATATCTGCAGCATCGGAAAGCCGGCTGGACAAATCATACAAAATTCTATTCACGAAAGCATTCTCTTCCGCCTTTTCTTTTAGCAGCTTCCCTTTTGTAGTAAGAGCGCTTGTCATCACAGCCGTAATAACCATAATGACAAAAGTAACAAAATAAGAGGGGTCATTGACCGCAAGGGTATGATAAGGAGCTGTAAAAAAATAATTATAACAGAGAACTGCCGCAATGGAAGAAATAAGTCCCCACAAATACCCTGAGGTAAACCTTGCGGTTAAGAGAACTGCAAAAATATAAATAACTACATTGTTTGTCTCAGGAAACAGAAGTTCCCGGAATCCTGTTCCCACCAGAGTCGCCCCTGCAAGAATTCCGACTGTTTTCAGCAAATCCTTTCCCTTAAAACTCTCCACTTTTCTTCCTCCTGTATTTCTTCTTTCAAACAGTTATCTGTATCATACTCTGCCCTTTACAAATTTACAATAGAAAATTGATAAATCAGCCTCTTTGCGTTATAATAGAAAAAACCATTTCACGAAAGGATATTGAGAAATGAACCATAAGAATCAGGAAGAGTGGCTGGACACGGCAGATCCACAGACCTTTGTAAATAACACGGCAAAATTTAATGACCTCATGATGATGTACCGTTGTACCATCCGTGAAGTACGTACAAAACTTGAGGTTTTAAACGACGAATTTTCTGTGGAATACAAAAGAAATCCGATTTCTTTTATAAAAACAAGGATAAAAAAACCGGAGAGTATTTTAAAAAAGCTGAATAAGCTTGGATATGATTTTACTGCCGAAAATATTCAGGAGCACTTAAATGACGTAGCAGGCGTGCGGGTTGTATGTGCTTTTCTTGATGATATTTATACCATCGCAGAGCTTCTTGCCAGCCAGGATGATATTACTGTAATTCAGGTAAAAGACTATATTAAAAATCCAAAGCCAAACGGCTACAGAAGTTATCACATGATTGTGGAAATCCCCGTATTTTTCTCAAAGGGAAAAACGCCCATGCGGGCGGAAATCCAGATTCGTACAAACGGTATGGATTTCTGGGCAACTCTTGAACACCAGCTTCGGTATAAAAAGGGAATTGAAGAAATGGATGGCTATGAGCAAATCAGTGATGAACTTGCAAAAACAGCCCATGAGTTAAACAATATGGATTTGGAAATGCAGAATATAAAAAATAAAATCGGACGTTTCCACGATATTTAACAGCTCCCATATTCCTCTCACTGAAAAAAGAACAGGCTCATAAACGAACCTGTCCTTTTTTTCTGTTTTCTATCCGAAATTCCCTTGGAGTCATACCATATCGTTCTTTAAATAGCCTGTGAAAATAACTGCTGTTTTCATATCCCACCGCCGCAATAATATCGCTAATGGCCAGATCTGTATCACATATGAAAGCTACCGCCTTTTTCAATCGCTTCCTCTGCAAAAGCTCCTTAAAATTATACCCTGTGCTCTTCTTGATCATTCTGCTCAAAACATGCATAGGAAGATGGAGCGTTTCACAAAGCTCTGTAAGTGTTGCTCCCCTGTATTTCTGCTCTATATAATCAAGAGTTGTCATGGCTACCATATTTTCATACTGATCGGGAAGGCGCATTTCCGCATACTGGACAGAATCCAAAAGGTAAAGGAAGATTAGACCCATTGTTGTCTGATTAATTTTATTATCTTCTCCTTTTCCTGTCACAAGAGAATAAATGATATTTTCCAGAAGATTTTGTATCTGGAGAACCTCGGATACCTTAAAATAGAGATATTCGCCTCTCTCCTCGTCTTGTCTTAAAATATTCACAAGAAAATCAGCAAGCACATTGTTCCGACCTGCCATCTCGTATGCAATATCAAAAAATTCCGGAAGAATCATAAAATTAATAGCAATATCATTTTTTCCGGCTCTCTGAATTTCATGGCGTGTAAACTGGTTAAGAAAAAGGAGTTCTCCTTTTCTCACCACAACTCTCCTGCCGTCAATGATATTTACAATCTCCCCTTCACACACGTAAAGCACTTCTATATAATTGTGCCTATGTACGGGAAAATCAATAAAACGTGTATGTGTTCTCACTGCGATCAGTTTGCCCTCTTTCAGCATTTTTTTACTGTCAACCGTAAAATCCTGCCCTGAGGTATAAAGCTCTCTTTTCACATGATGTTCCCCGCTCAAAATTGCCCGTTCCTCTTCGGTAATTACTCTCAGCTGCTCCAGCAATTCTTTCTGCATAGGCGTCAATCCAGATGAAATACCTTCTGAAGATCAATACTTACCGGACTATTATCCGGATTTGTCTCCATAATATCCGCCATAAAATCCCACCATTTCCGATTAATAGCAGTATCTGCTCCTTTTGCCCAAAGCTCCTCGTCCTCAATTTCAATGTATCCGAAAAGAGTCATTGTTTCTCTGTCAAGAAAAATGGTATAATTCTTTCCTCCATGCTCGTGAATCATATCCTTCATTTCCGGCCAGAGCTGATTGTGGCGTTTTTCATACTCCTCTTCCATTCCCGGAAAAAGCTTCATTTTAAATCCTTTAATCATGGTTGTTTCCTCCTCTTTTTCTGTTTGTATATTCTATTTTAGTACAATTTCAGAGTTTTGTGAACTACACATTTCTTTTATTTCCTATTGAATCGATCTTTTTTTTCATGTAAGATAACAGTAATCATTTAATCATTCAGGAAGGTAATAAATAATGGCAGAAGTTTTACTTTATAATTTTGTAGAAAATGAAAGATACCGCCAAATTCGGCGGTATCTGAACAAGTCACATATTGAACTTCATATTGTACGGGCACCGGAATTTTCAAAACCCCTCGGCGCTCTTTTTCAGCTTCCCGGATTCCCGGAAAATTCATCCTTTTTTCTTGGAGAACATTTCACAGACGAAATGATGGTCATGAAAGATTTTTCTCCACAGGAACTTGACGATTTTCTCTCTTTTTTCCACAAGAATAACCTTGCCCCTGTGGAATTAAAAGCAGTTCTCACTCCCGTTACCATTCACTGGAACTCCATTCAGCTTTATAAAGAACTAAAAAAAGAACAGAAAGCTCTGAACAGAAAAAAGTAATACCCATTTTTATAAAATTATTTTATAAGAAATATCCATTTTCCCATACCCTTTCCATATTTTGATACAGGCAGGAGAATTATTACACTGAGTGCTAAGCTTACAAAAAATAAAATTCCTGTCTGAAATATGAGGGGCAGACTATCCATTGGCAAATATTTTACCAGAAGTATCTGAAGTGGTTTATGAAGAAGATATATTCCAAAACTACATTTGGCGGTCCATCTCACCGCTTTCTTCGGAATTTCCCACCTGTTTCTCCGAATCAGCTCAAATGCGCAGACTGCGCATACAAAAATTCCTGCGCTTGTATACCAGGTAAGTTTTGTGGAAGCATAATACTGATGGCTATACAGGAAATACTGTCCCACAATATTCAAAGACATCGCAGCAATTCCCGCTGCCAAAAAACAACCTGTATGTATTCTTTTTAGAATCTTCCGCCTGCCTATCATATATCCGAAAATAAGATAAAGTCCATAAATTCCACCCAGGAATTTTACGTCTGTCTGCGGATTCAGTGAAACTCCTGAAAAAGCCTCTTTTCGAAACACCTCAACTGTAGGAATCAGTACAAATGTAAAAACAGCAAGCATTCCCGGAATAAGGAAACTTTTATTATCTTGAAAACTCATCAGAAGCTTTGATAAAAACGGAATGATCACATATATTCCAATAATCATAGGCATATACCACATATGGGAAAGCCCCGGATCTTTTAAAAACAGCATTTCTCTTAAAAGTCTTCCCGGAAAAAATCCCTCCTTCTGTACTTTCCACTGAAATATGTAATTGATAAAAATCCAGATTTCTGTTGTGACAATCATAGGAATCAGATATTTTTTATAAAAAGAAAATGGCTCCCATTCCTTTCCCAACATAAGTACTCCTGTAATACCCAGAAACAGTGGTACGCCAAGCCTGCCTGCCATAAACAGAAAATTTAAAAGAAACCACTGTATGAATCCGGTCTGTGCCTGTCCCAAAAGAATTGGGCGATAATATGTTTCTGCAGCGTGACATATTACGACACATATGATGGCAAATACACGTGCATAATCAATCCAGATAATTCTCTTTCCTTCTATGTAACTCACCTCCGTAGGCTATTAAACCGTTTTATATCGGCTGAAATTTTATTCGTTTCTATTCTATCGGACAATATAAAAAATCGCAACTGTTTTTTCGGTTATCACAAAAGACCGGGATAAGCTCCCGGTCTTTGTAAATCCATATCTTATTTTACTCTCATACTCTTAATTCCACTCCAGTCAGAGTAAATTCTCTTTCCGTTTACTACATTAAAAGTTCTTACACGAACATAGTATGTTGCTCCGCTCTTTACGTCTTTCCTTGTATAACTGCGTATTCCTCTGTTATGAACAGCTACGTATTTTGCCCCTTTCATATTGGAAGACATTCCATACTGAATCTGGTAGCCGTCTGCATTGGAATTAGCTCTGTACTGAATATTCAGCCATCCCTTTTTCTGACTTAAAAGCTTTGTAATTGGCGTTCCATTTGGTCTTACATTTATGATGCATTTTGCAGCTTTTCCATTGATTGTCATTCCTGTGATTACGGCTGTTCCCGGATGATTAGCCGTCACTTTTCCGCTTGCAGAAACAGAAGCAATCTTTGAATTGGAACTTGTCCATGTAACGCACTTAACAATGGCATTGTCAGGTTTTACAGTTGCCTTTAAAGTAAATGTATTTCCCACCTTCATATTCCCGGATGTTGCATTTAAGGTAATGGAAGTAATAGAAGGCTCTGCTGTACGAATATCCTGGAAACGTATGCCTCTTTTCTTTGCAAACTCCTGTGCTGTAGAACCGGAATAACCATACATCGTCAGCTTCGGTGTTGCCTCGAAAGAATTTATCTCTATACGTGTATCCGGGTTACATACATAAACTTTCTCTAAAGAAGAGCAATCTCTAAAAGCCTCTCCTGCAATATACTGAACACTTTCCGATATTCGAATTTCTTTTAAGCTTGTACACTCTCTAAATATAGCTCCTATGCCTCTGCACTTTTCCATCTTTACATTTTGTAAACTTTTACAAAATGAAAATGTATGGCTGCCTATACTCTCACAGTTTTTTAAATCTATGCTTACCAGACTGGAGCAATCCTCAAACACTGCACGATTCAGTACTTTCAGAGAAGATGGGATATTTATAGAGGTCAGACTTCTGCAGTACTGAAATGCATAACTGTCAATTTCTCTTAATGTATTCGGCAAAACAACACTCTTTAAATTAAAACACTTAGCGAAAGTATTCATTTCAATCTTTGTTATAGGCGCTTTGATGACTACCCTTTCCAGATTGCTGCAGCTATAAAATGCAGAGCCACTTAACTGAGTAACTGTTTCCGGAATTGTAATTTCTCTGATTCCACTTTCCATAAATGCTCTGGCTCTTATGCTTTTTACTGTTGAAGGAATATTTACTTTTACAACATTTGTCTTTCTTAAAAAACATTCACTTCCCAGACTTACCACCCGATAGCCATCAATGCTTTCCGGCACATTTACAACTGAATCGTTCCCCAAATACCCCTTAAGCACACAGGTATTATTGTAAAAATCAGCCTCGTACTTAAATGTTCCATTGTTCAGTTCTGCACCTGCAAAACAGGAGGTTGCGCAGCAAAACCAAACTGTCATAAATACAGCGATTGTGCAGAGCCCTTTCCATAACTTTTTCATTTTTCATTTCCTCCTTATCCTTTTTTTCCTGATATTATCATAACATACGTCACATTATTTTCAACTGTTTTAAAAAACTTTAAAATAAAAACAGACACGTTTTCTTCGCCCTCTCCTAGACATCCGTCCTATTTCCCTATTATATGACAAGAATATTCTCTATTTGTAAATATATTTTTTATAAATATTAAATTTTATTACAATTTTCATATTAAATCCATTGACAATCTATGTTTTTTTATATAAAGTTAATATATATGTGTAATATTAACAGCGAGGTATGAAGCAAATGAAATTTTTACAACCTGCCATGACGCCTGCCCAGAGACTGGACTGGCTTGATATGGCAAAAGGAATCGGCATGATACTTGTTGTATACGGACACAGCTATGGTCCCAGCAACTATTATGTTTATCTTTTTCATATGCCGCTTTTTTTTATTCTTTCCGGCTTTCTTTTTAACAGTGAGCAGAAGTTCGGAACGTATTTTTATAAAAAATTTACAGGCTTATATATCCCCTTTGCAGGGTGGAACTTTATTATAATGATTGTCCGACTCATTGCCGCACAGCAAAGTGGACTCCTTACACAGAAGCTTCTCAATGGGCGTGTGGAAAACATGAAGCTTATGTTCCTGACAGTTGGAAAAGATGGCGAATACATGGGAGCTACCTGGTTTCTCGGTTCTCTTTTTGTCATTTCCATTGTATATAAACTGGTAGACATGATTATTCCTGAAATAAAATCCAAGCAGAAAATTATTCTTTTAATTTTCGCACTTATTGCTGTCTATGGTTTCCGGAACACACTTCCAAACGGACAGAGCCGTACTTTAATTCTCGGCTTTTTCTTTGCACTGGGAAGATTTCTGAAATTTTATGAAGAAAGCTTCGAGCGTTTTACCAGTATTATCATGGCTCTTCTTGTTGGAGTCCTATTCTGGATTTTAAGTGATTTTACAAGAGCAGATATGGGAAACAACGAATACCAGAACGCTCCGCTTTTTGTAATATGTGCGCTTCTTGGAAGCTACATTGTAATCTGTATTTCCATGTGCCTTGAGAGAAGTAATTTCTCTCTTGTGGAAATAATACGAAGACCCCTTCGTCTTCTTGGAACAAACACACTTGATATTCTTCTGTGGCAGTTCGTGGCATTCCGCTTCTGCGTTGCCATTCAGCTTGGACTTCAGGGACTTCCTGTCACGGAAGTATTTGCCCAGGAATCCAGATATTATACAGACAATGGCTGGTGGGTTCTCTATCTTGTTATTGGAATCGTTCTCCCGCTTATCTGGGGCTGGTTCCTCAGAAAAGGTCCCTGGGGCTGGGTTCTAAAAAAACTTCATCTTGTTTAAACTTATGCTCTCCTGTCCTCCTCAAAAGGACACCGGAGAGCATTTTATTTTATACAGATAAATACCGAAAGAATGGGAATCCACTTCACATTTCTGCAAATAAAGACTCTTTTTTTGACAAACCAGGTTCTTCTCTATTGCTGTTTCCTATAGTAATATGTTATCATAATATGGAAGAAAAATTACAAACTTACATATTATTGAGGAGGTTTTATCAATGGCAACATATTATTTAGCAGTAGACATCGGAGCATCCAGCGGACGTCATATTCTGGGACATCTGGAAGACGGAAAAATGGTTCTGGAGGAAGTTTACCGCTTTGAAAACGGAATGGTAAAAAAAGGTGATGAGCTCTGCTGGGAATTTGACCGCCTGTTTCAGGAAATTTTAAACGGTCTGAAAAAATGTAAGGAAATCGGCAAAGTTCCGGTAAGCATGGGCGTTGACACATGGGGCGTTGACTTTGTTCTGTTGGACAAAGACGGAAATGTTCTCGGAAATACAGTCGGATACCGTGACCATCGTACAGAAGGTATGGACGAAAAGGTTTACGAAGTAATTTCCCAGGAAGACCTGTATGCAAGAACCGGTATTCAGAAAGCCATCTACAATACTATTTTCCAGCTTATGGCTGTAAAACAGAAGCACCCGGAATATCTGGAACAGGCTGAAACACTTCTCCATGTACCGGATTACTTCCACTATCTTCTCACAGGAAACAAGACATGCGAATACACAGAAGCAACAACAGGACAACTTGTAAGCCCAGTTACAAAGGACTGGGATTTCGAACTCATTGATATGCTCGGCTATCCAAGAAAAATTTTCCAGAAACTGATTATGCCTGGCACAAGCATCGGTCATTTCAGTGAAAAAGTAAAAGAAGAAGTAGGATTCGACCTTGAAGTGGTTGCTCCTGCAACTCACGATACAGGCTCTGCTGTTCTTGCTGTTCCGGCTAACGATGATGATTTTATTTATATCAGTTCCGGAACATGGTCTTTAATGGGACTTGAGAGAGAAACTGCAGACTGCTCCAAAAAGAGCTGCGAACTGAACCTTACAAACGAAGGTGGCTATGCCGGACGTTTCCGTTATCTGAAAAACATTATGGGTCTTTGGATGATCCAGTCTGTACGTCATGAATTTGATGACAAATACAGCTTTGCGGAAATCTGCGCTATGGCAGAAGAAGCAAAAGATTTCCCGTCAAGAGTAGATGCAAACGACGAATGCTTCCTTTCCCCTGAAAATATGACAAAAGAAGTGCAGGAATATTGCCGCAAAACAGGTCAGAAGGTTCCGGAAACACTTGGCGAAATTGCTACTGTAATTTACACAAGCCTTGCAGACTGCTACGCAAAAGCTGCAAAAGAGCTTGAGGAAATGACAGGACGTACATACAGCCGTATCCACATCGTAGGAGGCGGTTCCAATGCAGGTTACTTAAATGAGCTGACTGCAAAGGCAACAAAAAAAGAAATCCATGCAGGTCCGGGAGAGGCAACTGCTATTGGAAATATTACAGCACAGATGTTAAAAGCGAAGGAATTCGATACTGTTGAAGAGGCACGTACCACCATTCACGAATCCTTCGGCATTAAAATTTATAAAGCATAAACTTTAAGCGCATTAAGGAGGAACTTTAAAATGACTGCGAAAGAGAGATATGAATCAGCAAAAGCATTGTATGCTTCCATTGGCGTAGATACAGATAAGGCGATTGAAGCATTAAAATCTGTTCCTGTTGCCATGCACTGCTGGCAGGGAGATGATGTAAAGGGATTTGACCAGGATGGTCCTCTTACAGGAGGTATTCAGACAACGGGAAATTATCCCGGAAAAGCAAGAACTCCGGAAGAACTGATGGCTGACATGGAAAAGGTTCTGTCTCTCGTTCCAGGCAAAAAGAAACTGAATCTTCACGCAAGCTACGCTATTTTTGAACCAGGCGAATATGCGGACAGAGACAAACTCGAACCAAAACATTTCGCAAAATGGGTAGAATTTGCAAAAAAACATGATATGGGAATTGATTTTAACCCAACCTTCTTTTCCCATGGCATGGTACGCGACGGTCTGACTCTCTCAAGCCCTGATGAAGAAATTCGCCGTTTCTGGATTAATCACGGCAAGGCATGTATCCGTATCTCCCAGTATTTTGCCGAAGAGACAGGTATTCCCTGTGTTATGAATATCTGGACAGGCGACGGATATAAAGACATTCCAGCTGACAGAATGGGACCGAGAATGCGCTACAAAGAATCCATCGAAGAAATTCTTTCTGAGCCATTCGACAAATCAAAAGTAAAACCTTGTGTGGAATCCAAGGTATTTGGAATTGGTGTAGAATCCTATACCGCAGGAAGTGCAGAGTTTACTTTAAGCTTTGCTGCAACACATGATGGCTGTCTTCCTCTTATGGACAACGGACACTACCACCCTACAGAGGTTGTTTCCGATAAGATTTCCGCACTTCTGTGTTTCTTCCCGGAAATTGCACTTCATGTTACAAGACCGGTTCGCTGGGACTCTGACCATGTTGTTCTTTTTGATGATGAAACAAGAGAAATTGCAAAGGAAATCGTAAGAAATGACGCTCTGGACAGAGTGTATATTGCAACAGATTTCTTTGACGCCAGCATCAATCGAATTTCCGCCTGGACAGTGGGACTTCGAAGCGTTCAGAAAGCTCTTTTAAATGCTCTTCTTACTCCTAATGAGGCACTTAAAAAACTTCAGGACGAAAACCGTTTCACAGAACTTATGGTAATCCAGGACGAAATAAAGACGATGCCATTCGGAGACGTATGGAAAGAATACTGCGAACAATGCGGTGTTCCAGGCGACAGAGAGTGGATTAACGATGTGAAGACATACGAAAAAGAAGTTCTTTCTAAGAGAAATTAAATAAAGAGAAAGAAAACATTAAACACCTGAAAAATTAAATCTTCAGAAAATTACAAGGGCATTACAATCGTCTGATTTGACGATATGTAATGCCCTGTTTTTTTGTATTCTTTTAAATTAATTTATTTACTCCCGGTATTTTCTGAAGAATAAATACAACAACTCCTGATAAAACAAGAACTCCAAATACAAACAATGCCAGGAATAACGGCGAGCCGATTCCCAGACCGTATGGATTAATATGGAAGAAACGAAGTCCCCATCTAATAAAAATCAGATGTACAAGATAAATTCCAAAGGAACGCCTGTCAATCCATACGAGAATTTTGTGAAGCCAGCCCTTTTTATATACAGGAATACTGTAAATCAAAAGATACAATCCTGCTGCCTGAAGGATTACTACAGGGGAGCTGTACGCAAAAAGCTGTTCCATTCCTTCCATTGGAAGTGTCCAGCGGAGAATGGTAAAGAGAATCAGTCCCAGAGTACCTACAGAAAAAATAACTGCCGGAGCGACTCTTCCTCTGTCTTTTCCCCTTAGGGCATACCCAAGGAAAAACCAGAAGGGATATATAGTTGCCACCGGGATTTTCACTCCGAAGGAAACGCCAAACATTTCCAGAAGAGGAAACAGGGAAAGAAAAACAAAAAACACAGCAAGAAGATACCATATGTCTTTTTCTGTACTTCCCTGTACAATTTTCTTATACAAAGGAAGCATAAGGTAAATTCCAATTAAAGTATATAAATACCACATATGGGACCAGCTTGTATCTGTAAAAGATTTATAAATTCCCTGAAGCAGGGCTTCTCCAAATCCTGGCTGTCCGTTTAAAAACATATCTGAAATACTGTAAATCAATGTGAAAATCAAAATCACAAGAAGCATTTTCCCAATATATTTTGTAAACAGCTTTTTGTAGGGCATTTCTCTTCTCCTGTCAAGGAGAAGAGCGCCGGATACCATAAAGAAACACGGCACTGCCCACATGAGATTATTTACCATAATTCTGCTTCCCATAACCTGTAATTTTGTCAGGCTCTTCTGGTATACAAGAAGGGAAGAAAATACAGTGTGAAGAGCAATAATCGCAATACAGGAAATTGCTCTTATATAGGAATACTTACTACTAAAACCCGGTTTTCCTGTACTGCTTTTTTCTTTTACAATAGAAGTCTCCCTTACCATACAAGACCGCCGTCCAGGCAGCCGTCTCCGCCGCCTACTGATTCTCCTGAACCGCTGTTATCATCATAAAAAGGCTCTTCATAGCTTGGTTCTTCATAAGAAGGCTCTTCGTAACTTGGTTCTTCATAGTATGGTTCTTCATAGTATGGTTCTTCATAAACCGGCTCTTCGTATGTCTGCGCTGCCGCTGCCGCCGCTGCTGCTTCTGCCTCTGCCGCTGCCTGTGCGTCTGCAACCTGCTGTGCCACAATCGCCAACTCTGCTGCCTTTGTATCAATCACAGATTTTGTATTCACACTTTCATAATTTAAGTATCCCACTCCGTCTGCTGCCAGAAGGTCACCCTTTGCAATGTCTCCAAATGGGAAAGAATGAAGTGTTACGGTACTTCCATCATCTCCAAAAGTAATGCGGATGTCATAAGCTGCTGTAAGCAGTTTTTCATCTCCTGCTGCTTCTGCCGGTGTGGGTGTTGCCGCTGCTGCCGGAAGATAGTAGAGTATTCTCTCTTCATCCACTGCAAAGGTATCTCCCTCTCCGAGAAGCTGTGTTGTAAAATCGGCTTCCTCACTTGACTTAATGGCTACGCCGCTGATTGGTCTTGTTGTTGCATTTTTAATCTGCACCTCATAAGCTCCCTCTGCTTTTGTTCCCAGAGTTTTCAGAGGAACCGGTGTGGGTGTTGCCGTTGGAGCAGGTGTTGGTGTTGCTGCCTCAGTTGGCGTTGCTGCCGGAGCAACTTCTGAAGCTTTCTGTTTTTCTTTTCCGCATCCGCCAAATGTAAGAACTGCTCCCAATGTGCAGATACCAATTACTGTCAGTATTCTTTTGTTTTTCATCTCTTTCTCCTCGTGTTTCCCTTAGTTTATACGGTGGTAATTCATATACATCCATGTACCCGGCTGTTTATAGTAAATCATATATCCGTTTCTTCCAGAATCGTATGTAAAATCAGGGTCACATACATAAGTAGAGCCATTTACTACGATTTCCACCCAACTGTGCGGTCCCATTCCTCCCGCAGCCAACGGTACAGAACCGTTTACCTGATGCACCTCATAGCCCAGAAGCCTTGCCATGTGGTAAAATGTTCCTGCCATAATATAGCAGTTTCCTCTGCCTGTTGTAAATCCGTATTCTGCATAATAATCAGAAGGATTGTCATATCCGTCCGGAACGACAAAATCATGTCTGTAATAATCAATGGCAGAAGAAGACCATTTAAAAGCAGAATATAAATCCCAGCCAATCTCATCAAGTGTTGCAGCTGCCAGATGCTCTGCTTTTGACATCTCCATAACTACACCGTTCTCACTGATATTGTAGCGTTTTCCATTAATGAAATATGCTCTCTTATTTTTAAGCATTTTTCCATCTGCTGCAAAATAATAATTTTTACCTGTAATTTTCTTAAGTCCTGTGCATCTGGAACCGTCTAAATCCATGTAATACTTGTCTTCACCTATTGTCAGCCAGCCGGTCTGCATATAACCGGAGTTTGGAAGAGGCATAAAGTAGTACACTTTTCCGCCAATAGAGCGCCAGCCAAACGTCTGGTGTCCATCTTTTTCAAAGTAATATTTCTTATTATTTAAAGTAAGCCAGCCTTTTTTCATTTTTCCGGTTTTCGGTGCAAAGTAATACTTCTTACCGCTTAGAGAACGCCAGCCAGTATGAAGGCTTCCGTCTTTATTCATATAATATTTATCAGAACCGATTGTCACCCAGCCTTTTCTCATATAGCCGTTTTTCTGGTCGAAATAATACTTCTTTCCACTAATAGAGCGCCATCCCTTTTTCATAACTCCGCTCTGTTCAAAATAATATTTTTTCTCTCCTACTGTCAGCCAGCCTTTTTTACGCACACCGTTCTGGTCAAAGTAATACTTTCCGTCCTCAAGTGTTTTCCAGCCTACTACCATTCTTCCTGCCGGCTTGCTTACAGGGTCGAAATAATACCATTTTCCATCTACCTGCTGCATTCCTGTCTGTACTTCCACTGTATCGGGAGCTATATAGAATTTTCTCTTATTCCAGGAAATCCAGCCTGTTCTTCTCCGTCCGCTTCCGTAATTCAGGAAATACATCTTGCCGTCCAGCTCATGCCAGCCGCCTTCCCGAAGAATCGTTCCATCTTCCTGCCGCCAGTAGAAATCTCCATTTTCTGTCTGAATCCATCCAGCTTCCTCTTTTATTTCTTCTTTTTTGCAGCATATACCGGATTCATTAAAATAATATTTTATATTTTCCACTATACGGGTATCATTTTTTACAAGAGAGCTGTCTTTTTCCAGATAATATAATTCTTCTTCATTTGCCTGGTAAAGACCTGCAAACGCTTCTTTATCTTCTTCGTCTGCCTCTGCGCCAATATAAAAATTATCCGGTAAATCCTTATTATAGAAATCCAGCTTCGGAGCTTCCGTTTTTACATCTTTTTCTGTAAGATAATATTCCCATCTTCCATAGTTATGATTAATAACGTATCCGCCCTGAGCCTTTGTTGCTTCGGAAGTATCTTCTGCAAACTGAATATTCCATCTGCCAGTTCCAAGAAGCTCCCATATTCCAGTGTAAGGAAGGGGTTTCTTTGTCTCTTCCTCAACGTAAGACCATGTTCCGTCTGCTGCGTTCCAGTAAAGAGTCGTAATAATCGTATCTTCTTTATATTTTTTTATGGAAACACCGATAATATTTCCATTCTCATCCTTCTCCGGCGCTACCTCATCATAGTAAGAATTGTCTGCCCCTGTATCTGCATCCTCTTCCTTGTCAGAATCTTCTGCTTCCGGAATTTCTTCTGCCAAATCTTCTGTGCCGTCGTCAAGTACATCCATAGAAACTTCTGTACCTGCTTCTGGAAGAATGTCTGTTTCCTCCTCCGGCGCTTCTGCTGTATTTTCTTCTGGAATACTTTCTTCACCCTGTGTCAGCACATCTTCATTTTCTTCATATGAAGAAAACGAACCGTCCGTCAATTCTCCTGCAAACGCCGGAGAAATTGTTCCTGCTGTTATTGCTGCTGATAATAACATAGCCAGCATGGCTTTTCTCTTTCTCATATTTCCTCCTTTTCAATCCAAACGACCGATTACATACATATTTTAGCATTGCAAATTTTGGATGTCAATAAACCATAAGAAACAAAATGGACTGTCTTATCAGACAATCCATTTTATTTCTTCTTATTTCACCATCGTCAATACTCCATTTTTATCAATGTTGTATTTCTTGCCGTTAATCTTATATCCCTTTTTATTTGTTACAAGTCTTCCATCTGGCTGGAAATAATAATTCTTTCCTTTAATGCTCCGGATTCCACTGAAACGGGAACCGTCTTTGTTTGCATAATATTTATATTTTCCATCAAGAATCCATGTATTCTGCTTCATTTCCCCAGTTTTACGGTCAAAGAAATATTTTTTTCCACCAATAGAGCGCCAACCGAAATGCTGACTTCCATTACTTTCAAAATAATATTTTTTTCCGTTTAAGGTAAGCATTCCCTGTTTTCTGATTCCTGTCTTTTCATCGAGATAGTATCTGTTACCCATGTAAGTTTTCCAGCCCTTTACCATCTCTCCTGTTTGACGTTGAAAGAAATACCAATTCTTCTCAATATTTACAAAGCCCGTCATGAGTACGCCTGTTCTTGGTGACAAATAATATGTATTTCCATTCCAGGTTTGCCATCCTGACTTACGTCTGCCGCTTTTATACGCAAGAAAATATTTTCTTCCGCCAAGTTCATGCCAGCCGCCTTCCCGAAGAATGGTATTATCGTCCTGAAGCCAGTAATACCCGTCTGGTTTCTTAACCCATTTTTCTTCTATCGGAACATAAGACTTATAGCATTTGCAATCACTTCCAAAAAGATATGCCTTCTTTCCTTCAATCACCTTCTCATTACGCGCCATTGTCCCATTACGTTTCAGATAATATGTATCTCCGTTAATGGTGCGTATACCATGATAACGGTCTACCTGCGCGCAGGCTCCTTTGTAAAATGCATCCGGAAGATTATTTGGTATGTCACTCCAATCTACACGGTATAAGTCTTTCTTAACATCTTCAGCCGTATATGTATAATCCCACATCGCCAGCTCTGTATCAATTAAGTATCCTGTCATCGCATATCCATATCCGCCACGAGCGCGAAGAAGCCAAAACATTTCAGGCCATACATTATAATAAGCGTCTCCCGATATATTTACATGCTCAAGCTTATCAGTTTTTTTTGAGTACTGCAGAACTTCCCACTTCTCACCTTTATAATGCCACCGGAAAGTTACCCAGTGATTTTCTGGCGTCTGTTCCAAATCCATATACTGGTCTACCTGAACTCCCTTAAATTCCCCGCCTTTATATATCTTTGACGCAGTATAATAAATTGTCGCTTCTCTTCCAGCTCCATATAGAACCTCAGATGTGCTGCTTGGCACATTTGCTGAGAAGTCTGAACCTTGAGCAATCACTTCTTTTATGTATTCGCTATCTTCTGTACTTTTATTATCTTCTATCAACTCTCCCGGAGCTTCCAGAAGCACATCTGCCGCATTTTCCAGTTTGCCGGCTTCCTCCCGTGGAAGCTCCTCTGTTTCTTCCATTGAAAGCTCATCAGGAATTTCTGCAAGAACCGATTCCTGCTCTGCTTCCGGTGCTTCCTCCATCGGCTCTGTTTCCGCCTCTTCTGTTTCTTCCGCCATTTCCATCACTGCAGTTTCTCCATCAGTAAGCGATTCTGCAAACACAGGCATCACACTTGAGGATACCATTGCTGCTGAAAGTACGGCAGCCAGAAAAATGTTCTTTTTTCTCATACCTTTTGTCCTCCCTATATATAAATAATCTCTCGGAATCTTCAGCCCAGCAAAATCAAGGCTTGTAAATTCCTTTTT